>Ga0334892_1000581_pt1 | contig 42016 bp, 32 predicted proteins | sample GraSluR3_MG_4_FD_207213 | JGI IMG/M metagenome (GOLD analysis project Ga0334892, IMG submission 207213) | Sludge microbial communities from methane-producing bioreactor in Wageningen University, Netherlands - Granular Sludge_15_04-R3 | ecosystem: Engineered > Bioreactor > Anaerobic >...
CTCCGACAACCAGCCCGGCGGCGCACTGACCGGCTCGGCCACCCTGACCATCACCATATCAGGGGCCAACGACTCGCCCGTGGCCACCGTGGACCACAACGCCTTTACCGAGGCGGTGGACGATGCGGCCCCGGCAGACGTGACCGGCAACGTGCTGGACAACGACACGGACGTGGACAACGCGGACCACGGCGATGCGGGCGCGTCCGAGCTGACCGTGGCCTCGGTCGCCTATTCCGGCGAGGGCTCCCCGCCCGATCGGGCCAGCGACCTGTACGAGGCGGACCACGTCATCGAGGGCGAGTACGGGACCCTGTACCTGAACAACGACGGCTCCTACCACTATGTGGAGGACAAGAGCGCGACCGATCCTCTGAACAGCGGCGACCCGGACGTGACCGACGTGTTCACCTACGTGGTCTCCGACAACCAGCCCGGCGGCGCGCTGACCGACTCGGCCACCCTGACCATCACCATCTCAGGAGCCAACGACTCACCCGTGGCCATCCATGACGGCTCGCACGAAATATTCATCACGAATACCGTGGAAACCGTCATCGACGACTGGAGCGGCGTATCCGGATCGGTCTATTACGGCCCCGGCTACATCATGACCGCGGAGGCATTCGATACCGAGGGCAACCCGATCGACGACGTCCAGTTCAATACCTGGGGCAACAACCAGCACCTGGGCATCTACACCAACGGCACGAGCGACGACCGCAGGGTCGACGATCAGGACGGCACCGAGCAGATCACCTTCGAGTTCGACGAGCCCAAGGAATCCTTCAGCATCGAGTTCATCGCCCAGGGCAACAACCAGGTCAACGCCTGGGTCTACCCCATGGGCGGCGGCGAGCCGGTCCTGTTCACCAACGTGGGCAACGCGGTGTATATCACGCCCGGTTTCGAGTTCGACACCATCGTCTTCATCCCGAACGGTTCGTTCGGCATGGAGAGCCTGACCACCGTGACCGGCGGCGAGAACACCATCACCGGCACCGCGGAAGGCAACGTGCTCGCCAACGACCACGACGTGGACAATGTGGACTTCGACGACGCGGCGGCGGGCGGCGACATGCACCTCATGGAGCTCTCCGTATCCGCCATCGACTCCAGCAACATGCCGGACAACTCGTCGAGCACGGGCTCAGATCTGAACGGCAACTACCACCTCATCGACGGCGAGTTCGGCTCGCTGAAGATCTACGAGACCGGCCAGTGGTCGTACACCCCGCACGAGGAAGTGGATGGCGATGGCGGCTGGCAGAACCTTGACCGCAGCGCGATCGACATCTTCCAGTACACCGTGTCCGACGTCCATGGCGGCACCGATACCGCCTACATCGAGGTATCCCTGAACGTGAACACCACCGTAGTCATGGGCGAAGGCGGCATCCTGCCCGGCTTTCTAGGCGGGACGCACGGCAACGACGTGCTCTTCCCGGCGGACGGCGACACCGTTACCTCCGGGTCCGGCAACGACGCCATCGTCATCGACCCGCTCTATCTGGGCGACGACCACGCCGTGGTGAACATCACGGACTTCAGCGACAACGACCGCCTGATGCTCGGCAACATGGAAGGCACGACCGTCGATATCCTCTCGAACACCGAAGATGTCAGCCTGATATTCTCTGACATCGACGGAAACGAGTACATCACGGTCAACCTGGTCGGGGTCTCCCCGGTGCATGATGCAGTGAACCAGGCGGTGGACATCACCACGAGCGACGACCTGAACGCGCTCATCCAGACCATCATCGACTCCGGCAACGACAGCATGATCTAGCGGGGTCGGATGGTCCGACGGCAAACACAAAAACGAGAGGCTTGGAGGGAATCCCTTCCAAGCCTCTCCCTTTTCGAGGGCGTCGAAACCGATTCCGCTACGCGGAAAAATCAGCACTCAGAAAATTGGACTTATGATTGCTGGCGATATCCGAGAGCAGGGACTTGTTGCGCGGGGTATCCTTGGCCGCCACCAGGGTACGGATGGAAAAGCTATTCAAGGCGTCATCCACGGACAAGGTGCCCTCGGCCGAGTCCTTGCGCCCGGAGAAGGGAAATGAGTCCGGTCCGCGCTGGCACAGGCTGTTGACGTTCACCCGACAGACCTGGTTGACCATGGGGTCCACCAGCGAGGCAACCTCGGCCGCATCGTCGCTGAAAATGGACATCTGCTGGCCGTAGCTGGACTCGACGATGTAGCGGACCGGGGTTTCCACGTCGCGAAACGGCACGATGGGCACAACCGGGCCGAACTGCTCCTCGTGATATACGCGCATATCGCTGTTCACGGGATACAGCACGGTCGGGTGGAACAGGGAGCGGTCCACCGCCCCGCCGCCGGGGTTGACGACCTTTGCGCCGTGGGCCACGGCGTCCCCGACCAGTTCGGACAGGTACTCGATCTTGCCCGGTTCGGGCAGAGGCGTGATGCGCACGCCCTCCTCCCACGGCATCCCCACAGGCATCTTCGCAACCCCTTTGTTGAACCGCCGGATGAACTCGTCGACCACGTTCTCGTGAACAAAGAGAATCTTGAGGGCCGTGCACCGCTGGCCGCTGAAGGCTAGACTGCCGGACACGGCCTCGGACACGGCCAGATCCATGTCCGCCGACGCCATGACCACGGCGGCGTTCTTGGCTCCCAGGCCGAGAATGCAGCGCAGCCGGTTGGGGCTGGGATGGATCATGCGCAAGGCTTTGGCCGCCTTGCTCGAACCGATGAATGCCAGAACGTTTATCGCCCCGGATTCAAGAATCGGCCTGACGAGATGACGGCCGCCGAAGACCAGATTGACCACACCCGCAGGGAAGCAATCGCGAAAAGCCTTCATGAGCGGAACGAAATAGAGCCTGCCGCGGCGCGGAGCCTTGATGATCGCCGGATTGCCCATGAGCAGGGCCGGAATGAGCGTGGCAAAGGTTTCGTTCAGGGGATAGTTATACGGCCCCATGCACAGGGTCGGCCCGAGCGGCGCACGGCGAATCTGAGCGTAAATACCGGACTCCTCGACGAATCGCGACGAGGCCCGGTCCAGCTCTCTGAGCGCGTCGATGGTGTCGTGGATGTACTCCACGGTCCGGTCGAACTCCACGAGGCATTCCCTGTACGGCTTTCCGATCTCCCAGAGCATGAGGCGGGCGATCTCCTCGCGCACCTCGATCATGCGGCGGGTAAGCTCCTCCACACGCCCGATGCGATCGGCCACGCCCATGGTCGGCCACAGCCCCATGCCGTTGTCCCATGCCGCCAGGGTCGAGGTCACGGCGGCGGCTCCGGCCGCCTCGTCCATCACGGGGCAGAAGCCCAGATGTTTAGGGGTGTACACTCCGTCGACGGCGGTCTCGATGACGGAATCGACGCGCTCCATCTCGCCGTCCCACTGCATGATCCGACCGTCGAGAAGGTATGGGGCCGTCTCCAGTGGGACGTCGAAGCGAAACGGTTCGGGGATATCCGATTCTTCGGGAAATAACGTGCTGGATGTGCTCATGGCGTCTCTGGTTCCAGGTTTGCCGGAACACCATATCATGTCCGGGCGGACACAATAGAAAAGGAGGCCCGGGAAGACAACCGCTTTTTGCCCGGAGAACCGGACTGGCCCGACATGGGCCTAGCGGGCGATGGGAGCGAAGGCCCCGCCGGTAAGACCGACCAGGTCTGCGGGGGAAAGCTCGATGTCGAGTCCCCTTCTGCCGCCGCTGACGAAGATGGTTTCACACGCCTCGGCCGAGGCGTCGATGACCGTGGCCAGGCGCTTCTTCTGGCCGAGCGGGCTGACGCCGCCGACCACGTAGCCGGTGGTCCGCTCCACCACCTTGACCTCGGCCATGGCCGCCTTCTTGGCGCCCAGGGCCTTGGCGGCGGCCTTGAGATCGAGCTTGAGCAGAACCGGGACCACGGCCACGGCGAGCCGCCCGCCCGCGTCCACCACCAAGGTCTTGAAGACCCGCTCGGGGGCCACGCCCAATTTTTCCGCGGCCTCCTCGCCGAAAGACGGTGCGGCCGGGTCGTGTTCGTATTCGTGGACCGTGTACTGTATCTTGGCCTTCTTGGCCGCATTGATTGCCGGTGTCATGAGGGGTTACCTATCGAAAGCGTCCCGCGCACGCAAGGGTTGAGACGCGCGAAAAGCCGTCTACCGTCCGCCTCCCGTAAGCGCCCGGATGGCCGTCCTGCCGGGCAGCAAAAAGACCATGGGTACCAGCACGAAGAACAGGCAGCCGTATCCAGGATGCGCTGTTCCTTATCGCTGTCTTTTTTCATGGGAAGACCTTCCGTTGTCTTGCGCGGTGCCGGAAAACGCCCGGTCACTGCGGCACCGCCGGGAAACCGCAGCAGAACTGACCGGTCAGTACCGCGACTTAGGGACTACCCACCAATTAGTTGCACAGTCAACTACTGACCCTGAGTACTACCTTTCCCACACCGCCCGCCGTGCGCCTGTCCGTCCCGGACCGCGCCCCGCTTGCCTTTTCGCGGCACGAAGCATATTCCTTGTCCCATGCACACCATGCGGATGAAGGGACCTGGCATGGTCAGACCCAACCTCAGACAAACCATCATACTCGGCATCGCCATCTTCACTCTGGCATTCGGGACCATCGCCTTGCTTTCCCTGTCCACCCTGGACAGGCTCCAAGAGGCGGTCCTTCTGGTGGAGCGTGCCGATGACCTGCGCAATCTCATCCTGGAAATCCGGCGCGAGGAGAAAAACTTCTTTCTCTACCGGGACAACGACCTCTTTTCCGTGGGCCGAAAGAATCTCAACCTCGCCGGGACCATCCTCGGCAAGCTGTCCGGCGGCATCGCCGCGCTCCACGGCGAGCATCACGACGCCGAGCTGGAGCTGAATCTGGCGCGATACGGCGAGCTGCTCGTCGAACTCGACTCGGCCCCGCCGGGAATCGGCGAAAACAGCCCGGAGGCACAGGCCCTGCGCGAAACCGGACAAAACCTGGTGAAACATTCCAAGGCCATAGCCGAGCTGGAACGCGGCAACATCCTGGACATCAACCAGCGGCTGCGCATGACCCTGTTCATCTCCATGGCCGCCGTGGCCGTTGTGGTCCTGACCCTGGTCCTCTTCGTGTCCAAGGCCATCCTCGGGCCGCTTCGCCAGGTACAGGAAGCCACGCGGCGCATCGCCAGGGGCAACTTCTCCCCTGTGGAGGTCCATGGGCATGGCGACGAGATCCAGCAGGTCTTCGTGGCCCTCAACTCCATGGTGGAGGAGCTCAAAAAACGCCAGACCCAACTGGTGCAGGCCCAGAAGCTCTCCTCCATCGGCACCCTCGCCTCGGGCATCGCCCACCAGCTCAACAATCCCCTGAACAACATCTCCACCTCGGTCCAGATTCTGGCCGAGGAGACCGGGGGCAAGGACCCCTTCGCGGACAAGATGATGCGCAACATCAGCCAGGAGACCCTGCGCGCCCGCGATATCGTCAAGGGGATGCTCGAATTTTCCCGGCACAAGGATTTCCACCCCGGCCCGTGCAATCTCAGCGACCTGCTCTGGAGCGCCGTGCGCCTGGTTTCAAGCCAGATCGGGGCGCACATCTCCGTGGACATCGACGTGCCGGACGACATGACGCTTTTCCTTGACCGACAGCGTTTCCAGGAAGCCCTGCTCAACCTCATCATCAACTCCGTACAGGCCATCGGCGACGCAGAAGGAACCATCCGCATCCGGGCCGCGCGAGAGCCGGGCCTCAAGATCCTGACCATTTCCGATAACGGCCCGGGCATGGACCCGACGACCCTGCAACGCATCTTCGACCCGTTCTTCTCCACCAAGGAAGTGGGCCAGGGCACGGGCCTCGGCCTCTACATCGTCTACGGCGTCATTGAAGAGCACCGGGGTTCCATCCGCGTGGACTCCGCACCGGGCAAGGGCACTTCGTTCATCATCACCCTGCCCCTTGAACCCGAGGAGGCTGCATGACCGACGCGTCCATACTGGTGGTCGAGGACGAACGCATCGCGCGGGAAAACCTTACCCACGTCCTGACCGGAAGCGGCTATGACGTCACGGCCCTGGCTTCGGCCGAAGAAGCGCTCCAAGAGATGGACAAAAAGGATTTCGACCTGGTCGTCACCGACCTGATGCTGCCGGGAATGGACGGCATCCGGCTGCTGGAACTCATCCGCGCGCACCACTCCCCGACCACAGTCATCGTTGTCACGGGCCACGCCACCGTGGCCAACGCGGTCAAGGCCATGCAGAAGGGCGCCCACTCCTACATCGCCAAGCCCCTCAAGCTCGACGAGCTGCGATTGCAGGTGGAACGCGCTCTGAAACAACACGCCCTGTCCCAGGAAGTCCTGCGGCTCAGGGAGATCGTCGCCGAGGGCAAACGCGACCTGCCCCTGGTGGGACAAAGCGACATCTTCGTCCAGCTCAAGAAGGATGTCCGGCAGTTGGCCCAGATGAACTGCAACGTGCTCATCCAGGGCGAGACCGGCACCGGCAAGGAGCTGGTGGCGAGGGGCATCCACATGCTCTCCCCCCGCTCCCACGAACGGTTCATGGCCATCAACTGCGGCACCTTCACCGCCGAGCTCATGGACAAGGAACTATTCGGTCACGAGAAGGGCGCATTCACAGGGGCCAACCGAAGCCAGAAGGGCATCCTTGAAGCAGCGGACGGCGGAACGGTATTTTTTGACGAGATAGGCGAGCTGCCCCTGAACATGCAGGTCAAGCTGCTCAGGGTGCTCCAGGAGCGCAACTTCCTGCGCGTGGGCGGCACCAGGGAAATTCCCGTGGACATCCGGGTCATCGCGGCCACCAACTGCGACCTGCACGAGCTGGTGGAAAAGGGGGAGTTCCGGCAGGACCTCTACTACCGGCTGAATGTGGTCACCCTGTATGCCCCGCCGCTCAGGGAGCACCGCGAGGACATCCCGCTCCTGGTCGGCCATTTCCTGGAAAAGCACCGCCAGCCGGGGCAGACCGTCAAAACCATCGCCCAGGAAACCCTGGACATCCTTACGTCCTACCCATTCCCCGGCAACGTGCGCGAGCTGGAAAACGTCGTCCAGCGGGCGCTGGCTCTCGGCCAGGGCGCGGTCTTCACCCCGGAGCTTTTGCCCGACGAAATCGCCGAAACCGAGGTCAAGGCGCCGCTTCCCACCCTGGAGGATATGGAAAAGGCCTGCATTAAAAAGGCGTTGGCCGCGTCGGCCGGGAACAAGACGCAGGCCGCACGCGTCCTGGGCATCGACCGCGTCTCGCTGTGGCGCAAGATCAAGCGTTTCCGGCTGGAATAGCCGCTTCGCACAGGGCTATGGCCGCGGCCTCCTCCATGGTCGTCACGAACCGGATATCCAGCCCTGCGACCACCTCTTCCTCGACCGATCCAACCCTGGCCTCGCACCCCTGCGGCAGGATGACCACGGACATGCCCGCGCCGCGCGCGGCCATGAGCTTTTCGCGGATGCCGCCCACGGGCAGGACCTCGCCCAGGAGCGACAGCTCGCCGGTCGAGGCCACGTCCCGGCGCACGGGCCGCCCGGTGAGCAGGGAAATGAGCGCGAGGGTGATGGCCACGCCCGCCGACGGGCCTTCCTTGGAAATCGCGCCCGCCGGGATGTGCACGTGGATGTCCGAGGCCGCATAGAACTCCGGGTCGATGCCGAAGGTCTCGGCGCGGCTGCGGCAAAAACTCAATGCGGTCCTGGCCGACTCGCGCAGGACCTCGCCCAGTGAGCCGGTCAGAATGAGCTGCTTGCTGCCCCGCATACGGGCCGCCTCCACGAAGATTATCTCGCCGCCGTCCTCGGTCCAGGCCAGGCTGGCTGCCAGTCCCACGCGGGGCGTGGTTCTGGCCGACGCGAATGAGTGAGTCGGCGCGCCAAGAAGATCCTGAAGCATGGATTCATCCACCGTGACCGCGTCCTCGCCCTCGATCAGAACGCGCTTGGCCAGCTTGCGGCAGAGCGCGGCGATCTGCTGGCGCAGGCCGCGCAGGCCGGATTCGCGGGCATAACCGGAGATGAGCAGGGCCGCGGTGGCGGCGGGAACGGTCACCAGCCTGTCGTCCAGGCCGTGCTGATTCAAAAGTTCGGGAATGAGATGACGGGTTGCGATCTGCAACTTTTCGCCCGGCGTGTAGCTGGGGAACTCGATGATCTCCAGCCGATCGCGCAACGGAGCCGGAAGCCGGTCCACACCGTTGGCCGTGCAGATAAAAAGGACATTGGAAAGATCGAAAGGCAGACCAAGATAATGGTCCACAAAGGCCGTGTTCTGCTCGGCGTCGAGCATTTCGAGCAGGACGGAAACGGCATCGCCCTGAAAATCCCGAACCGCCTTGTCCACCTCGTCGAGCAGGATCACCGGATTGCGTGTGCCCGCCTTGCGCAGCCCCTGAATGATCCGGCCCGGCATGGCTCCCACATAGGTCCGCCGGTGTCCGCGCAACTCCGCCTCGTCGCGCAGTCCGGCCAGGGAAAGATGAATGAACTTGCGGCCCAGGGCCTCGGCCACGGCCTTGCCGATGGAGGTCTTGCCCATGCCCGGAGGGCCCGTGAAGCAGAGCACGAAGCCGCGCAAATGTCTGGCCCGGAGGCTCTGCTCCCACAGTTCGGCCACGTACCGGCGCAGCGTGGTCAGATTGACCGGCTTGCCGAGATACTGGTCCGCGCCCTGGCGCATGGCGTCCACCGCGGTTTTCACCGTGGCGTAGCCCGTAATCATGACGACCTTGGTGTCCGGCCACCGCTTGCGCAGGACCTGGAGCAGCTCCATGCCGTCCATGCCGTCCATCTTGAGGTCCGAGACGACTATGTTGGCCGGTTCGCGCTCCATGGCGGCCACGGCCTCAAGCCCGTTGCCCACGGCCTCGACCTCGTAGCCGTCCGCCTTGAACACTATGGTCAGGTTTTCGCGGGCGATGACCTCGTCGTCCACGAGCAGAATGCGCGGATTGCGCCGGGCGCACAGGCTCTTGACCGCGAGGAATTCCAGGACGCGGTCCTTGACGCGATGCAATCCGTAATGGCGGGCATTGAGGATTTCTTCCGCCCGGACGATGTCCAGGTTGTCACTGGTCGCCGTGTTCCACGGAAGCGACAGAATGACTTCGAGAAAATTCAGGCTTATGGAGTATTCGGGCGAAGCCGGGTCCAGGCCGTCCATACGGTCGCACTCGGCCGTGGCGGCATCCAGAATCTCAGGCGGAAGCCCTGCGCCCTCCACCTGCTCGCGCAGGGGCTTGTGCTCCGCTGGCGGCGCAGACCTCGCCTCAAGCGGTTCCACCCTGATGGGTGTCTCCTCTGCGGGAGAGGAAGACCTTCGTTTGCCGAACCAGCCCATGACCGTTGCCTCCTGCTGAGGAGTTGAAAGGAAAGACGGTGCCTGCTCAGGCGTCGACGCCTTATGGTCTTATAATATTTACCTAACATGGTGAATCCAACTTGTTAAGGTTGCAATTTGCAACACACCTTCAAATCTTGGAGTCCCTCTCGGGAAGAATATCTGTCCCCATACGGCCGAGTCCTCCATGCGGCTGTCCGCCTCGGCTGCCCCGCCATACACCTGCATCAAAACGCGGAACAACGGACTCGTTGCCCAGCGCTTCCCCCTTGCTTTGGCCCGAACCAGCGGCCTTGGCACTGGCACCGTTGCAAACTGCATCACCACCATGAGAACGACTGTACCGCGCCATTTTGCTCCATCCGAGCACCATTTCAAACGGCAACTGTTGCTTTTTGCATCACCATAGAAGGACTGGCAAACGGCATCACATTTTAAATCCTTATTTTTCAGCCAATTAAACAACAAGATGCCCTTGGCACACCTTTTGATACTGCTTGTGCAGTTAGGTGCGCACAAACAATTCTCAACGTAAAAATCAGCAAGGAACGACAAATGTCTCTCTTCAGTGCGGTCAAACAGATGGTGGACAAGCATTATGCGGCCCAGGCGGCGGCAAACTGCAACACGTGCAGCGTGGGTACGTGGGTCGTCTGCCATGAGCTTCATCTTCAGGAGGAATCGGCGAGCTCTCCGCTGGTGACTTTCCTGAAAGGTCTTAAAAAAAGCCGCCGCGCTCACGAAACAGCCAGGACCGCCACGACTACAGCCGCCGCCCCGACCGCCTGCGGGGAAAAAACGCAATACAAGATCCTCGTGGTCTGCAAGGACCGAAAATTCTCGCGCAGCATCGCCGACTATGCCGTGGACATGGCGCGCAAGACCCACAGCTCCCTGGTCGCCGTGAACGTCGACGAGTCCGGCTGGGACTTCGAGGGATTCCGCAGCCAGGCCAAACGCGACATCGAATATTTCAGCCACAAGGCTTCCGACGCGGGCCTCTGCTTCCGCCATGAAGTCCGCCAGGGAGACGAGAGCGCCGTCGTCGCCCACATGCATGAACAGGACCCCGGCTTCCGTTACGTGATGGACGACTCCGCAGCCGTCTGCAAGAACAGAAGCCGCATCCCAGTCTACACCAGGGCCGTGCTGCGGACGAAATAGGGCCTGTCCGGGACGGCAACCGTCCAGCTACTACCCCCAAGGACGCACATGACCCCAGAGATCATTACGGTTTTGGCCGTACTGCTGCTTGCCATACTGCTTTTCATATTCGAATGGGTCCGGGTCGACGTGGTCGGCATCATCATGATGGTGCTGTTGCCGCTGCTCGGACTGGTCACCCCGCAACAGGCCATCAGCGGCCTGAGCAGCAACGCCGTGGTGTCCATCATCGCGGTCATCATCATCGGCGCCGGGCTCGACAAGACCGGCGTGATGAACACCATGGCCCGGGTCATCCTGCGCTTCGCGGGCAAAAGCGAATCGCGCATCATGACCCTGATCGCCGGAACCGTGGCCGTCATCTCCGGCTTCATGCAGAACATCGGGGCGGCGGCCCTCTTCCTGCCCGCCGCCAAGCGCATCGGCAACCAAACCGGCGTCCCGGTGGGACGGCTGCTCATGCCCATGGGGTTCTGCGCCATCATCGGCGGCTGCCTGACCCTGGTTGGCTCCAGCCCGCTCATCCTGCTCAACGACCTGATGATCGTGGGCGGTCACAAATACGAAGCGTTCCACCTGTTCGGCGTCACCCCGCTCGGATTGCTTCTGGTGGCCGCGGCCCTGCTCTACTTCATCCTGTTCGGCCGCTTCATCCTGCCCGCCCGCTCGTCCGAAGAAAGCTCCGGTCCCATGTCCTCCGTCCTCACAGGCACCTATAACAACATCGGCTCCCTGTACGAACTGGCCGTGCCCGCCGACTGGACGAACGACGCCCCGCTCAAGTCCCTCGACATCCGGCCCATCTACTTTTGCACGCTGGTGGCCATCTGCCGTGGAAACGGCAAACAGCATATCTTCGCACCTTCGCCCGACGAGACCATCCGGCCCGGCGACGAAATCGTGGTCGTGGGGCCAAGCGAATTCGTGGAGATCATGGCCCGGGACCTCGGCTGGGAACTGCGCCCGGAACTGACCACCTTCGCCGAGGAACTCTCCCCCAACAATGCGGGCATCATGGAGGGCATCGTCACACCCCGCTCCGAGTTCATGGGCAACACCCTCGCTGAACTGCGCATCCGCGAACGGTTCCAGGTCTCGCCCCTGGCCATCTTCCGGGGCGACAAGATATTCGTCAGCGGCCTGTCCGAAATCATCATCGAATCCGGTGACGCCCTGCTCCTGCACGGCCGATGGGAGATGTTCCACCTGCTCAAGGGGCTGCCCGACCTGGTCTTTACCGAAACCGTGAAGGGAGAACTGCTGCGCACGGACAAGGCGTGGCTGGCCGTGCTCTGGCTGGCCGTGGCCCTGGCCATGATCCTCGGTTTCCATGTCCAACTCTCCATCGCGCTCCTGACCGGCGCGCTGGGCATGGTCCTGACCAAGGTTTTGACCATCGACGAGGCGTATCAATCCGTGGACTGGATGACCGTCTTCCTGCTCGGCGGACTCATTCCGCTGGGCATGGCCTTCGAAAACACGGGCGCGGCCAAATTCATCGCGGACACCATCATGGCGGCCCTCGGCACGCCGACCGCTCTGGTCCTGCTCACGGTCATCGGCGTCCTGACCTCCTTCTTCACCCTGGTGGCCTCCAATGTGGGCGCGACCGTGCTCCTCGTACCGCTGTCCATGAACATGGCCCTCAACGCGGGCGTGGACCCGAGGGTGGCGGCATTGACCGTGGCCGTTGCCGCGTCCAACACCTTCATCCTGCCGACCCACCAGGTCAACGCGCTCATCATGCGCCCGGGCGGATACCGCACCATCGACTACGTCAAAAGCGGGGCCGGAATGACCTTGCTCTACATGGTTGTCATGGTAACCGGCTTAATGCTATTCTATTAACCGCCGACGGGGCGCCGGTAATCGTTACCGGCGCCTTTTTTCGGTCAAATGAGGAAACTACTCACACAACCCCCTAGCCACAAAAGATTTTTTTCATCGACGCTACGCCTCGGTCCAGACGGATTTCCATCCGCAACAATGGCCATCAGGGGCGTTTTCGCCGTATTGAAGGAGAGAATCGCATGAAGACACCATTGTCAAAAGCCTTTGTCGAAACCTTCCTCGGAAACGCCCCTGGATGGTACAAAATTACCATCATCGGATTCCTCGTACTCAACCCCGTGCTCATGCTGACAGTCGGCCCGTTCATCGCAGGCTGGGCACTCATCGCCGAATTCATTTTCACCCTGGCCATGGCCCTGAAATGCTACCCGCTCCCGGCAGGCGGCCTGCTCGCCCTGGAAGCAGTGATAATGGGCCTGACCACGCCTGAAACGGTATACCACGAAGCCCTGAAGAACTTCGAAGTCATCCTTCTGCTGATCTTCATGGTCGCCGGCATCTACTTCATGAAGGACTTCTTGCAGTTCACCTTCACCCGCATTCTGGTGCGGGTGCGCTCCAAGAAGGCCATCGCACTCCTGTTCTGCCTGGCGGGCGCATTCCTGTCCGCCTTCCTGGACGCCCTGACCGTCACCGCCGTCATCATGGCCGTGGCCTACGGGTTCTACAACGTCTATCACAGGTTCGTGTCCGGCCAGGACAACGCCCCCTCCCATGACCTGATCTCCGACGACAGCATCAAGGACACCAACCGCGAGGAGCTGCTCCAGTTCAGGGGCTTCCTGCGCAACCTGATGATGCACGGCGCGGTGGGCACCGCCCTCGGCGGCGTGTGCACCCTGGTCGGCGAGCCGCAGAACCTGCTGGTCGGCGCGGAAATGGGCTGGCACTTCATCCCGTTCTTCCTGCACGCCATGCCCGTGACCATCCCGGTCCTGTTTGTGGGCCTGCTGACCTGCCTCGCTGTTGAGCAGTTCCACCTCTTCGGCTACGGGTACCAACTGCCCGGCAACATCCGCTCCTTCCTGCTGGAGACCGCCATCCAAATGGAGCAGAAACAGGGCGACAAGGGCAAGGTCAAGCTGGTCCTCCAGGCCCTCACCGGCCTGTGGCTCATCTGCGCCCTGGCCTTCCACCTCGCTGCGGTCGGCCTCATCGGCCTGTCGGTCATCATCCTCCTGACCGCCTTCACCGGCATCACCGAGGAACATCAGCTCGGCCACGCCTTCGAGGAGGCCCTGCCGTTCACCGCGTTGCTGGTGGTCTTCTTCTCCGTGGTCGCGGTCATCCACAGCCAGGGACTCTTCGCGCCGATCATCGGATTCGTGCTGAGCATGAAGGGACAGAACCAGTTGGTGGCCTACTTCATCGCCAACGGCCTGCTCTCCTCCATCTCGGACAACGTCTTCGTCGCCACGGTGTACATCTCCGAAACCAAGCTGCACTTCGTCCACGTCCTGGACGCCATCCCGAACATCGGCATGACCGGCCAGGCCCTCATGGCCAAGCTGACAGATCCCCACGTGGCGCGGGCCGACGTCATCGCCACGCTGCCGCAGGGCACCGCGGAACTCGTCCGCTCGACCATGGAGCACTTCGACAAGCTGGCCGTCGCCATCAACACCGGAACCAACATCCCGTCCGTGGCCACCCCGAACGGCCAGGCCGCGTTCCTGTTCCTGCTGACCAGCGCACTGGCCCCGGTCATCCGCCTCTCCTACGGACGGATGGTCCTGCTGGCCCTGCCCTACACCATCACCATGTCCATTGCCGGACTGACGGCGGTGTATCTCTTCCTCTAATCGCTCCGCGCACCCAAGAAAACGAAAGGGCTCCCGAGATCATCTCGGGAGCCCTTTTTTGGGAGACCTATATCATTAAACTCCCCGCTTTCGCGACAGAACGCCACGAAGCAAAAAAAGCCCGCGCCGAAAGCGCTTACAGGGGATGCAAGGGTGCGAGCCCTTGCCCGCCGGAGGCGAAATCACCCGACGATTGCCGCAAAGCGGCTTTCAACGCCTGATTTTACGCTTCAGAAAGTTAAATGGGTAGTTTCCTTTTTTGCATGAAGCGGTCCGGCCGTTCAGGCCTATTTCAAATGCCTGTCGGCATACTCGAAGAAACGGCCCGGTTTGATGCTGAACTCATGATCGAAAAAGGCCGACGAAATCAGGAATTCGGCCGAGGAGCGGTTGCTGGCGGTGGGAATGTTGTAGAGCACGGCGAGGCGAAGCAGCGCCTTGACGTCCACGTCGTGGGGCTGCGGCTCCATGGGGTCCCAAAAGAAAATGAGGATGTCCACCTTGCCGTCGCTTATCATGGCTCCGAGCTGCTGGTCGCCGCCCAACGGGCCGGACTTGAGCCGCTGGACGCGCTTGGGCTCTCCCGCGCCGGCTCCGCCCTCGGACAGCAGCGACTCCACCAGCCGTCCCGTGGTCCCCGTGGCGATCAGGTTGTGCCTGACGATGGCCTCGCGGTTGCAGTCTATGAAATCGAGCAATTCGTCCTTGCAGTTGTCGTGAGCGACCACCGCGATATTCTTGATCCTGTCCATATCATCTCCGGACTGTTTGCGGGTCCGGCCGCGCCTGTCGGCGGCCACATCGTAATTTCTAGCACCAGCCGACACCGGCGACAAGCGGTGGCCTCGGCATGAGGGCGCAGGGAATCGCCCGCGCCGCCTTGACTGAAACCGTGCCGGTAGTTATTTTTTCATCTATGAGTGTATGCCGTCCGTGACAACATTTGCAACAATGTGACAACGCGGGCAACTGGCCGTCAGGCCCGTCCGAATCGCGCTTAAAAAATCAAAGGAGAAAAAGACATGTCCACCAAGGAAGAACGGCGTCAAAAAGTCATCGAAGTCCTGAACAAAGCCCGTTCAATGGAGTTGCAGGCCATTCACCAATACATGAACCAGCACTACAACCTGGATGACATGGATTACGGCGAGCTGGCCGCCAAGATGAAGCTCATCGCCATCGACGAGATGCGCCACGCCGAAGCGTTCGCCGAACGGGTCAAGGAGCTGGGCGGCGAGCCCACGGACCACCTTTCCAAGCCCGTGGCCAAGGGACAGAAAATCGACGTCATCTACCGCTACGACGCGGGTGAGGAAGACGACACCATCGACGTCTACAACCAGTTCCTCCTGGTCTGCCGCGAAAACGGCGACTCCATCAGCGTGAAGCTGCTCGAAACGATCATCGACGAGGAGCAGGCCCATTTCAACTACTTCGACGCCGTCAAGGACCACATCGACAACCTGGGCGACACCTACCTCTCCCGCATCGCGGGCACTTCTTCTTCCACCGGGTTGGCCCCGCAGGGATTCGTCATCACCGGACAGGATTAGCCTCACCCGAATCAAACACAAAGGCCCGGCCAGTCGTCATTGGCCGGGCCTTTTCATTTCGTTTCCGCACCGAACTAATCGCGGATGATCGACTTGATGTTCACGAATTCACGGATGCCGAAGGAGGAAAGCTCGCGGCCGAAGCCGGACCGCCTGATGCCGCCGAACGGCATGAGCGGGTCGCTGCGCACCAGCCCGTTGACCACCACGGCCCCGGCCTCGATGCGGCGGGCCAGCTCAATCCCCCGCGCCTCGTCCCGGGTCCACACCGAGCCGCCCAGCCCGAACGGGGTGTCGTTGGCCATGGCGATGGCGCTCTCCTCGTCCGCTGCCCGGAAAACCAGGGCCACGGGGCCGAACAACTCCTCGCGGCAGACCGGCGCGTCAAAAGGCGCATCCATAATGATAGTCGGGGGGTAGAAGGCCCCGCCGTCCTCGGACGGATTCCCGCCCTTCACGACTCTTCCGCCCGCAGCCGCGCACCGCTCCACCTGGCTTTGCAGGTCGGCGCGCAGGCCGAACGAGGACATGGGGCCGATCACGGTGTCCTCCGCCATGGGATCGCCCATCTTGAGCGCGTCCATCTCCGCGCCAAGGGCCTCGACGAACTCGTCGTACACCGCGTCGTGCACGATGAACCGCTTCGCCGCGATGCAGGTCTGGCCCGCGTTGGCGCAACGGGACAACGCGCCTACACCGGCGGCCTTTCGGACGTCCGCATCGGCCAAAACCACGAAGGGGTCGCTGCCGCCCAGCTCCATGACACATTTCTTGAGACGTGCGCCCGCAGCGGCCGCGACCTTGCTCCCGGCCCCTTCGCTGCCGGTGAGGCTCACGCCGACGATGGAATCGAAGTCCAGAACGGACTCCACCTGGCCCGCGCCGATGAGCAGGGTGCCGAACACGTTGTCGGGAAAGGCCGATTCACGGAAGGCGGACTCAATGGCCAGTGCGCACCGGGGCACGTTGGAGGCGTGCTTCAACACCAGGGTGTTGCCTGCCATGAGCGTTGGCGCGGCCACGCGCAGGACCTGCCAGAAGGGAAAATTCCAAGGCATGACCGCGAGGACGGTGCCCATGGGCGCGAAGTCCACGAAAGCTTCCCGGCCGCAGCCGGAAACAGGCTCAGGTGCGAGCATGGCTTCGCCGCGCTCCGCGTAATGCTCGCACACGGCCGCGCACTTGAGGACCTCGGCCCGACCGAAACTCACGGGCTTGCCCATCTCCTCAGCCATGACCGAGGCGAACTCGTCGGCCCTGCTCCGCAGCACGCCCGCCAGGCTGACCAGGCATTCGGCGCGCCGGGCAAAATCGGTGTTCTTCCAGGTCTCGTAGCCCACGGCCACGGACCGCACAACGGCGGCCGTCCGTTCGGGCGTCCATTCCTCAAAAGTCTCGATGACCTCGCCGGTCATTGGGTTCGTGCTCTGCAAAGGCATATTTCTTCTCCGGACAGATGGTTGGACAACGGGCCGCCGGTGACGGGCCGCAATCGACAATTGCAGGACATGCAGGGTCCTTGGCACGCGGCCTGCCCCCGGCACTGACTTCGGGGTAAGACGGATCGCCTAGGTTGTCCAGCCGGGGCCGCCCGCTCCCGCGAGCGGTGTCCAATGCGTGACGAAACAGCCCAAACGCCCTTTTGACTGGACAAAAGCCGCCTATTCGCTGAATGTATACCCGCTGGAATTTTAGGCCCAGGCGGGCCGGAAAGACAAATGCATCCGGCCGCAGGACCGGATAAGGAACGCGAGGATTCCCCATGAAGATTAAGAAGGTTCTGGTCTCGGGAGGCGCAGGGTACATCGGCACCCATACTTGCATCGAACTGCTGGCCGCCGGATATGAAGTGATCTGCGCGGACAATTTCAGCAACAGCTCGCCGATGGCCATGGAGCGGGTGGAGGCCATCACGGGCCGGTCCATTCCGGTGCACCGCATGGACTTCTGCCGCCTGGACGAGGTGGAGGCCCTGTTCCGGGAGGAATCCATCGAAGCGGCCATCCACTTCGCCGGGCACAAGGCCGTGGGCGAGTCCGTGGAAAAGCCGCTCATGTACTACGAAAACAACCTGCTCAGCCTCATCAACCTGTGCAAGGTCATGGGCGCGGCAGGCAGGGCAAAGAACATCGTCTTCAGCTCATCGGCCACGGTTTACGGCCTTTCCGACAAGCTTCCCCTGACCGAAGAGACCCCGACCTGCGCCTACAACCCCTACGGCCGCACCAAGCTGTACATCGAGGAAATCCTCAAGGACCTCCACGCGGCCGAGCCGGACTGGAACGTGTCCATCCTGCGCTATTTCAACCCGGTGGGGGCGCACCCCTCGGGACTCATCGGCGAAGACCCGTCGGATACCCCCAACAACCTCATGCCGTACATCTCCCAGGTGGCCGTTGGACGGCTCGAAAAGCTCCGCGTCTTCGGCGACGACTACGACACCCCGGACGGCACCGGCGTGCGCGATTTCATCCACGTTGTGGACTTGGCGCGCGGTCACGTGGCCGCCCTGCGCAAACTCGAAGAGGACCCCGGCTACATGGTCCACAACCTGGGCACGGGCAAGGGATGCAGCGTGCTGGAGCTGGTCAGCGCCTTCGAACGGGTCAACAACGTGCCCATCCCCTACGAGATCGTGGCCCGGCGTCCGGGCGACGTGGCCGCCAACTACGCCTCCACGGACAAGGCCAGGCGCGAACTCGGATGGGAAGCGACGCACGGCATAGAGGACATGGTCCGCGACACCTGGAACTGGCAGTCGAAAAACCCCAAGGGATACGCTGACGAGTAAACGAAACGGAAAACATGAACGAAGCCGAATACCGGGTTCGATCTCGGCCATGAAACGCGAGAACGGCCCGCAAGGCGACGAAGACCGGAAGAACATTGTCATGCCGAGCTGCTCAAGCCACTGGTTGCCGGGAAGGATCTCCGGCATCCGTTCCTTTTGACAATCCACCCACAGGACGGGATACGCGATGAAAACCACGCCTGCGAATCTGCTCAACACCGGCGGCTGGGACTCGACCTTCAGACTGCTCCAATTGCTGCTTATCGAAAAGCGTCCGGTTCAGCCCATATACATTCTCGACCCGGAAAGATGGTCCCTGCCTCAGGAACTCCAGGCCATGGCCAAGATAAAGAACGCGGTCCTGGCCAGATTCCCCGAAGCCGAAGAATACCTGTTGCCGACCATCATGTACGACCGCACCGACGTCAAACCCGACCCGGAACTCGCAGACCATGCGGAAAAACTGGTGAAAAAGATTCATTTCGGCGGCCAATACGAATGGCTCGCAAGGGCCACCAAGCAGTTCGGCATCGAGAATGCCGAGATATGCATTGAAAACGACTTCGGGCAGCCGGTCGGATGCTACGCGACCGTCCACACGTTGCTTGAGGAGGGGCAGGACGGAATGCGGCGCGTGGCCGAACGCGAAGGCCATGAGCACGAATTCGCGGTATTCGGCATGTTCACCTTCCCCATCGTCACCCTGACCAAGGTGGACATGAAAGAAATAGCGCAACAACACGACTTCCTGGATATCCTGGAGATGTCCTGGTTCTGCCACAGGCCGAATTTCCTGGGGGAAGCCTGCGGCACCTGCAACCCGTGCCGGATAGCCATGTCCCACGGGATGGCCCACCGCGTACCGCCGCTGGGACGTTTCTGCTACAGGGTGGCGACCATCCTGGACATACGCCCCCTGGTGCGCAAATGGCCCGCCCTTTTCAACCTGTTGAAAAAGATCAAGGGCGGACGGGCCTCGTAAGGGACGTCACGCCGCGAAATGCGGCATCCGCTTTTCAACCAGATCGAGCACCAGGGACGCGGTAAGCAGCTTGCCGGTCCAGTGCATGGTCATGGGATCGTTCATGTCCCCTTCGAGAATGAGTTCGGCCTTTTCCGGATTGATGTAACGGGCCAGAGGTGAATCGGCCATGGTCCCGCGAAGGTTCGGCAGGAAAGCCTTCCGCACCCAGGCGCCCCAATCCTCCAGGGGCACGTGGCCGCCGGTCTTCGGGGACAATTTGCGGGCGAGCTTCTCCGGCCCCTGGTGAATGATCTTGCCGACGTAATACCCCAGCTTCGTTCCGGCCGCCCAGTATTTCGGCGGCATACCGTCCACGTTCAGATGTTTCAGCCTGCCATGGGCGAGGATGTAACCCAGCATGGCCTTGGACTCCCAGGGGGTCGAGCCCCGGCCCAGGAAAAGGGAGTTGTAGAGCGTGCTGAGCGGTATCTCGTGGGAAAGCTCGCGGATGCGGGCATCCCAGAAAGATGAGCGCATATGGCCGAAACTCTCGGCAAAGACCAATTCGCCCCCGAAATACTTGGGGGCCTGCTCGTAATGCATGAAGCTCATGTGCCGCTCTTCCACGGGCATATGTGCCCAGCCGAGTCCCTCCAGCAGATGGCGACGCTTCGCTTCGAAGGAATCAAGCAGAGCGTCCCCGTCGCGGAAAAGCTCGGCATAGAACGGGGTCGGCGTGTACCCCGGGTCCCGGATGAGCTGGACGGTGGCGTCCGAAAGCACCTGTGGCGTGGAAAATACGCCGCGAAAAAAATGCCCGCTGGACACGCCGGTCAGGATAATGCCGAGCCCGGCCCCGGTCAGGTGGCGGTAGACCTTGGCCAGGGTGGCCCGCAAGGCGTTGAGGGTCCCCCCAGAATAGTAGACGGTGTCGGCCGCCAGATCCCGCAGTTCCTGTTCACCCATGGAGCCGAACGCGAAGGCGTGGTGCCTGAGCCCGAGCCTCCCAGCCACTTTCTTTCCGTTCACCATGTCCGAGCATCCCTCTATGCCGTAGGTATAGAGATGAGCGGAAACGTCCTCGGGCATGTAGGACGCCACGATGCGCGCGTCGAAGCCTCCCGTCACGCCCACGCCGCACCCGCCGGGCAGGATGTTGTCGTAGTAATGCGGGAACCGCTCGCTGAAGGTCTCGAACGCGCGGGCCTGGGCCTCGCGCATGGTCATGGCCGACCGTTTCCGCTCAAGCTGCGGGGCGTATCGCCGTCCCTCGCGCCTGCCGGTCGCAAGATCGATGCGCACCACGCGGCCGGGCCCCACGCGCTCCACGCCCTTGAGCAGGGCCGTAGTCCCCAGCGGATAGTTGAAAAAAAAGAAATCGTGCAGCCAGGCCGGATCGAGCTCCGGCGCGTCCAGCACATGCAGGAAAGTGAGGATGGACGTGGACGCAATGAAACGGCCTTCGAGGACGCCCATGAACAGGGAATGCTGGCCGAACTTGTCCGACACGAGGTACACGGCGTGCTCTTCCTTGCTGTACGCCATCACGGCATGGTTGGCCTGGAGCGTTTCGAACACCCCGTCGCGGCCCGTTTCGAGGCCGTCCAGAATTTCACGCCACGGGATGGCGGTCCGGTCGATCAACGCCCCGGCGTAACAGGCGGCATACCGATCGTCTTCGTATATCCGGGTTTCGCCGAGCGCGCATTTATCGCTGCACCCGGAGAGAACCGCCCAATGGGGACCAGAGGCCGAGGACACCGTCAGCCGCCCCGAAGGGTCGGCCCCTTTTGACGCCCTGCCGTCGAGACCGGTTTGAAGCCGACCTTTATCCAACCCAACTATAAGCGATGCGGGCATGTGTCTACTCTCCAAAGCCCATCAAGGGCGGTGACTGCCTGTTGCGTTGTTCTCGCGCCGCCTTTCCGGTCCGACGCGTGCCCTTCCGATTCCGTCCTGCCTATTCCATGCCGTTGGGACCGCCGATGGGGCCGGTCGCGGCTGCCGTAAATTTTTTATTATTTTTTTCCCAAAGTGGTTGTGCTAGCCTCACGCCAGTAAAGGCTGACCGCGAAAAAGGAGACGGAGTGTCCGACAAAACATTGTCCGAAAGAGATGCCGGTATCGACCTGCTGCGCTGTGTCTGCATGTGCGGCGTCGTCCTCCTTCACAGTATTCAGACCGTTGTTTTCGCCTGCGGCAATGCCCCGGCGGCCTATTGGAATACCCACCTCGCGGTCTTTTCCGCCCTTCGCTGGCCCGTGCTCATATTCTTTCTGCTGAGCGGGGTCCTGATCCCGAAGAGGTTCACCGTCAGGGACCTCCCGGCCTATTACCGTCACCGCGCCTGGAAAATCCTGCCGCCGTTTCTGGCGTGGTCCGCCATATTCTGTTTCATCCGGGGCACGTCGAACGTGTCCTGGGAAACGAATTGGGCGACGGTTGCCGCTACGTTCTCACAGATTCCGTACAAAATGTCCTACTACCACCTGTGGTTCATGTATGACTTCATACTGATAATCCTTGCGGCTCCTTTCGTCGTACTCCTGAAAAACCGCTTCCGCATCTTCGACAGCCGCACCTTCCTGCTGCTGTCCGGCATCCTGCTGTTTGCGAGCCAGATGTTCATTAACCTCGGCCATATCGGCAGGATACCCGTATATGTCTTCTATTTTTATCTCGGCACCTTCATGTATTCCTTCGAAGGGAGATACAAATATCCTCTCCTGGCGCTCGGGGTTTGCGGTTTCGCCTACAACTTCATCTCCGCCCGGGACATCGTCGCCGCCACGGGGAGTTGCGGCCTGGTGACGTCCACCATGCGGTACAGCTTCATCCAGCAGCTTCCGATGGTTCTCGCCGCTTACTTCATCGCCGGGAAAATCCGCATCACAAACACCGTGCTTCATAATGCGGTGACGAAAATCGCCCTGTGCGGTTTCGGCATCTACCTCTCACACCCCCTGTTCATCTGGCTCTTCCGATTCGACAAGCTGGAAAGCTACCTGCGGCTTCCCCCGCTTGTTTTCGGCCTCTTCGTGTTCATCGTCTGCTCTCTCGCCTCGCTGGCGCTCGCATGGCTGCTCCAGACGAACAGGTACACGCGCTGGCTGTCGCCCTAACCCGTCAGGAACCGGACTTCTTCTTCATGTTCTCCCACTTGCGGCGCAGGTCGTAGAGGCGGGGTATCAACTTGAATTCCATAAGGGAAAAGCAGCGATACAGCAGACGGTTGAGCGGCAGGTCGTAATAGGGCGGGAACGCCACCACATCGGGGCGATACGCCATCTTGTAACCGTCCAGGGCCGAATCGGGATTGAAGGCGCGCCCCTGGGTGGCCCCCATGTCGAAGAAGACGCACCCCTTTTCCTTGGCGTACTTGATGCCCTCCCAGAGCACGAACTTGTTCGGCATCAGCTTGCGGTAGTCGTAATCATTGGCCTGGTACACGGCCCAGCAACGGTCGCCCACCAGGTTGAGGATCAGCACGCCGATAACCTTGCCGTCGTACACGGCCTTCAGGATTTCCCCGCTGCCGTCGGCCAGCAATTCGGCGATCGTGCCTGAGTAATACTCGAAGCTGTGGTAAAGCGCGTGCTTGTTGGATTCCAACTGCTGCATCAGATCAAAAAATATGCGGTCATCGCCGTCCTTGTAGCCGATCTCCAATGTCACGCCCTTTTTGCCCGCCGACGCGATATTCTGGCGGTGGGTCCTCCGGAATGAACGGAACAGATCGTCAATGGTCTCCTCCGGCTTCAGGGCCAGGCGAATCTCGTACCGCGTCCGGTTCCAGCCGGTATACGGCACGTCCAGCTCGATGAAGCCTACGTCGGCCAGTCGGCGGGCCATCAGGGCTTCGTCCCCCGGTTCCGGGTCTATCCTGAGCATGACGGCTTTGTGGCTCCCGGCGTTTCGCCGCACCCATTCGAAAAGCGCCTGCACGGCCTCGACGTCGTCCCAGGCCAGCACGGGCCCCCGGCAGGCGTACAACAGCGAGAATCCCAGGGGCAGCCGCTTTTTCAGGATAAGCATCGCCGCCCGGACCTCTCCGCCCGCCTTCGCCATCAGGGGAATGGGCTCCCAACCGGCCTTGGCCTTGATCCGGCCCCAGGCAAATGTCTGCCGCAAATTGCCGTTTGGGCAGCGGGCGAGAAAGCCGTTCCAGTCGGCCCTGTCCTTCTCGGTAGCGATCACTATATCCATAACCCGTCCCTGTCTCCTTGCTCTATCAACGCGCTCCAGCCGGAACCGCGGTGTCATCGTCAGCCGAACGACCGCGATCAGTCGACGGCCTCTTCCCTTTTCTTGATGACGCGCGCCGGATTACCCACGGCCACGACAAGGTCGCCGATCTCCTTGGCGACCACGCTGCCCGCTCCGACAATGGTTTGCCTCCCGATGTCGGCCATGACCACGCTCCGGTCTCCCACAAAACTCTTTTCCCCTATCCGCACCCGCTTGTAGATGCCCCCCGAGGACTCCAGGGCACCCTTGTTCGGGTCGGAAAAATTATGCATCCGCCCGCCGGAAAGGATGGAGCACCCGCCCGCGACGACGGCCTTGTCCTCCAGCTCGGCCAGCCCGATGGTCGTGAACGGGCCGATCCCGCACCAGTCGCCCACGCGCGTTTCCATCTTGGTGATGACGGCTCCCATGCAAATCTGGGTATGCTTACCGAATGCGGGGAGCGTCAGCCTGTAATACGCGCCGCGAATATACTCGCCCATTCCCCCGGGCAACAGGCTCATGAACTGCGCCCCGCCGAGATACATGCCCGACGATCCGGCCTTTTTGCCGATATGCGCCAGGAGCGCGACCGGCGATGCCACCGCGAGCGCGGCTCCCCTGCATGATTTCTTTATCAATGCCTTCATGTATTCCTCCAGCCCGTCAGCGGGCCATTTTCCTCTTCAGCAACAGCGCGGCCTTGTACATCTGCCGAAAGAAGCGGGCCACGCCGTCGCCTTGATATTCCCTGAGAAACAGGCAGGTGTACCAACCGCCCGGATAAATGATGGAGCCGTCCTCGAAGAAGAGCGACTGCGCGCCGATGCGGGCGATCTTGAAGCTGCCGTGCTCATCCCAACCGCCCTGGTCGCGCTTGGCCGACCCCACGGTGACGCCCTTGTACAACGACGCGGCGATGGCCTCGGCTTCGTCGGAATATCCGCCGCCCGGCCAGCAAAACACGTCCACGCTCTTGCCGAGCTCCCGCTCCAGGACCCGTTTGGACTCCGTAAGCTCCCACCGGACCCTTTCGAGGTACTCCGCATCGGTCTCCAGGCGGCCTTCTCCGGCCGTGGCCTGAAGCTCATCGGCCTTGCCCCCAAGCGCTTCACGCCAGTCGGCGCGGTCGAAAAAGCCCTCGCCCTGTTCCGCGGCAAAGGCGATCAGCCCCTCGCGGACGGATGGGTCCGGGGTGTACACCGGGCCGCTCAGGGATTTGCGGTGCGCATAGACAGGCGCTCCCCAGTTGCCCCTGTAGGCGTCCGCGCCAAGATAGCCATACTTTCTCTCCGGCCTGTCATTCCAATCCATCCAGACGTAGTCGTCCCCCGGATGATGGAAATCCACGATCTCCGGGGAGGAGAAATACCAGGTGTGGGTCATGGCGTGCGACTGGATTTCCATGCACCCGCGCCGCTCCATCTCCCGCATCTCGTCCCAGTTGAGGAAGCCGTAAAGCTCCAGTTCATCCACGGGCCGTTCGTCGTAGCGCGGCCGCAGGCCCGTGGAGGGATCGACAAAGTCCGGGTTGACGAAAATCGTCCCGCAAAAGCCGTATTTCTCCAGGATGGGCGCGGCAAAGACCCAGTTGTCGAGGTACCCGTCGTCAAAGGTCAGGTAGACGGCCTTGTCCGGAAACTCGCCGGTCCTGTGGCATTCCAGGAACTCGGCGCTGGACAGGGTCCGGTAGCCGCACTTCTTGAGAACACGCATTTCGTGGTCGAACGTCTCGAAGGGCATGGTCAGGAAACTCCACACCCAATCCGGCTTGGGGATGCCCACGGTGTGATACATGATGCACGGCACTTCTCTCGACATCAGCTTTCGACCTCGCAGACGATGTAGCGGTGTTTGCCGCCCACGGTTTTCGGTATGTCGTCGACATACCGGACATCGAGGGAAAAGGCGGGGGACACGTCGCGCCTGATCCGTTCCTCCAGGCCGTTGACGGTTGCCGCGCTCTCCTCGGAAAAGTTCCGTCCCCGGACGATATGCAGATCAATCCGGCTCCGCTCGGTCTGCCGGTACTGAAAAGCGGAAACGCCCTTCACCGCGGCCAGGAGCCGGACGAAATAGGTTCCGTGTATGGCGTTGCCTTCCGGGGTGATGAACCTGTCATAGACGCGCCCGATATCCATCTTCATCAACGGGAATCCCCGTCCGCAGGGGCAGACGCCTTCCATGGGCGCGCCGTAATCCCCTATATCGTAGCGCAGAAACGGCATACCTACGTTCGCCAGCGAAGTGGCTATGATTCTGAAGGTTCCCGTTTCCGGGTCCGGCAGGAACTCGGTGTACGCCGCATGAGTCAGCAGGTGCATGTTGCCGTGTTCGCATTCGGAGGCGATGCCGGGAATCTCGCGGCTGCCGTACTGGTCGAAAATCCGGCAGGAAAACGCCTTGGCGAAAAGCTCCCGCTGCCAGTCGTGCATTTTTTCGGCCGAGGTCATGACGCCCTTGACCCCGGGCAGGCTGATCTTCTCCTCGATCAGGTAGTTGGCCAGGTCCGTCAGCACCGAAGGGTAGCCGTAGATAAAAACCCGGGAGAAGCCGCCGATAATCCCGGCCCATTCACCCAGCGTCGCCCGGTTGTACTCGTATGCGTTCAGGTTGATCGTGCCTGAAATCCGGGACTTCAGCTTGCTCAGCCCGCTCGGCTTCCGGCGGAATTCCTGGGGATTGCCCCAGATGCGGACGGCCATGTCGCCGGGCTTCCACCCCATGAAGGTCTGGGCCAGCATCATGGTCCCGTTCATCTTGTCCCACAACTCCGCGTTCTGATAAAAGGACACCGGCTCGCCGGTGGAACCGCCGCTGCTGTTGCGCCTGAGCGACGCCTTGTCGAAGGCGTAGGAGATGAGATCGTCCCCTCTCGTGCGGACGATGTCCTTGGTCAGAATCGGCAACCGGGCGTAGTCGTCGAACCCCCTGATATCCGCGGGGGTCAGCCCGACGCCTTCCATGATCTCCCGGTAATATCTCGTGGTCCTGTAGGCATGTCCGAACAGTTCCTTCAGACTCTCCCACTGGAGTGCGCGCAGCTCGCCGGTGCCTTTCCACTGCAATTCACTCGCCGCGTCGAAATACTCGTAGCGCCTGTCCTTGCGCAGCGTTTGCAAGAACTTGCAGATCACTCCTCTCATGACATCACCTTCTCATAAAGGTTCAAGTAACTGGAACACATTGCGTGATTGCTGTACCGCCCGGCGACGCTTTTCGGCCCCGCTTCGGCGAATCGCTCCCGGGCCTCGGGATTGTCCATCATCCAAAGCATGGCTCCGGCCAACGCCTCGTGGTCCTCCGGCGGCACCACCCGGCCGTTCTCGCCGTCCATGAGAATCTCCGAAACTCCGCCCACGTCCGTGGCCACCACGGGGACGCCGCAGGCCATGGCTTCGAGAACGGACACGGGCGCTCCCTCTCTCTGGGAGGGCAGCACGAACACATCCATGGCGCGCAGCCAGGCGGGGATGTCATCGCGGCGGCCCAACATCAGCACGGAATCGCGCAGATCGAGTTCGTCGATCATCCCCTCGACCTCCTCCCGCGTCTCGCCGTCGCCGACCAGGGCCAGCAGGACGCCGTCGCGCCCGTCCTTGACCCGGCGAAACGCCCGAAGCAGGTTGCCGTGATCCTTGGCCTCCGTCATCCGGGCCACGGAGCCGAACACCAGCCGTCCGTCGTCCGGAATCCCGCTGCCGCGCACGGAACGCCCGGCCGCCGTGAACAACGCGGTGTCCACCCCGTTGGGAATGACTTCCAGCCGATGTTCGGGCTGGCCCAGGGAGTCCATGAAAAAGGCTTTCAGGTTGTTCGAAACAGTGGTGATGCGGCTCAGGAAGGGGGCAGCCAGCCTGATGACCCGCCGCACCCCCGGCTTGGTCTGAATGGAGTGCTTCGCGTGTTCCGTGTACACGACCTTGGCTCCGGCCAGCCGGGCCGGGATGAAGGCGTAGAGCAGCAGATAACCAGCTTGAACGTGGACGATGTCGACCCGCTCCTGACGAAAGAGCCGGTACAGCTCCCGCCAGGTTCCGAGCTTGCCCCTGCGTAAGGCGTCAAGGCTGACATGGCGCAATCCCATCTCATTGAGCGCGGGCTCCAGGGGGCCGCCGTCGCCGAACACGCCGCAGACCATCCCCTCGACGCGGTCCCGCGTACCGTCAAGAATGGTCATGGCGAGCCGTTCGGCGCCGCCGTGGCTCAACGTGAATATGACTTCCATGACGCGAAGCATAGCTCTCCTCTTCATGTCCGATGCCGGATTCCCGACCTAGACTTCCAGGTCCTCGTGGGCCTTGAGGTACCCCTGATACCGCTCTTCACCGACAATTTCGCTGATTTCCTCGGGTATGGGCAGCTTGCCGAGAATGCGCATGGGATTGCCGCCCACCAGGGTGAATGGCGGAATGTTCCCCTTGAGATGCGTTCCGATCTGGGCCACGACCCCGTCCCCGATCACGGTTCCGGGATAAATGATCGACTGGGTGCCGAGCAGGCAGAAGTCGCCGATCTTCACCGGCTTGATGCTCCCGGGCGACGGCAAGCCGCCCCCGGGGACCATGCGGCCCATAACGTTGGAGATGGGATGGCCGGAATTATCCGCGATAAACTTGGCCGCCACGAGGCACCTGCACCCGATCTCCACCCGTTCAGCCACGATGATGCGGGTCATGGGCGAAAGATAGGTGTCGTCACCCACCTTCAGCACGGACCTCCCGCCGATCGGCACGCCCTGAATCCAGGTGTTGTCAAACATGCGGATGTTTTTCCCGAAATAGATGTCGACCTGGCCGCCCACGGTGGTCGACCCGTTTCCGGCATATTCCATGCGGAACCCCGGGCCGACTTCGACGCATTGGGATTTGAACATCGGCTCGTAATACACCACGCGCCAGAAATTGTGCCACAGCCCCCTCCTGAACAACCATTCGTGATAGAGGAAATTGTGAAAGGGCTTGATGACCGGCACGGAAATCCGGCGCACCCTGACGGCTATCTTGTAAAGCAGCTTGTAAAACGGATTTTTCTGTTCCTTGACTGCTCGGCGAAACGTTGCATAACCCATAAAAAAGACTCCTCTTTACACAAGAGTTTTATATACCGACACTATTCGCTTTACGCGTTCATAAGGCGAAAAGGACTCGCGCACCCTGCGCGCGCCTGCCTCGCCGAAAGCTTTCATTCTGTCGCGGTCCCCACACATGCGCACAAGGCCGTCGGCCAACGCCCCGGCATCCCCGGATGAAACCAGGATGCCGGTTTTTCCGTCAAGAACGACTTCCGGTGTGCCGCCCACCCGGGTCGCCAGCACCGGCTTGCCGAACAACATGGCCTCAAGCGCCACGTTGGGCATCCCCTCGCTCAAGGACGGGAGGACAAGGCAGTCGATGGCGCTGTACACGGAAGCGACGTCACGGGTGTACCCGGTGAACGTCACCGCATCCTCAAGGGACAGCTCCGCGACGAGACGCTCCAGGTCGGCCCTGTCCTGGCCGTCGCCGACCAGAAGCGCCTTGACCTTGCCCAGGCTGTTCCGGGCCTGTTTCAGCCCTTCCAGAAAATACGTCTGCCCCTTTTCCGGGCTCATTCGCCCGATAACCCCGAGCAGCACCTCGTCCTCGGCCACGCCGTATTCCTTCCGCAAATCGCGGGCGATGTTGTCCAGGTCATAATCGTCGGGATCGACGGCATTGGGGATGACCGTGACCTTGCGGTGCGAACGCATCCCGAGGCGCTCCGCCAGTGACTCCGATACGGGAATGACGGAATCGGCGAAGCGAACGATGATTTTTTCCAGGATGTTGTAGCATCGCATCCGCCAGTCCTCGGAGGTCCAACCGTGCACGAAGGCGACCCAGGGCCGTCCAGTCAACCATTTCAGGATCAAGCACAGCACGTGGGGCTTGTAGCCATGCGATTGCAGGATATCCGACTGCGTGTTCTCCACGATCTGCCGCGCCTGTCCGACCAGGCCCCAATCGAACCGCCGGGTCTGCCGGAGCAGCTCGAAGCGGACATCGGACTCGCGCATCCGGTCGTCGAACTCGCAACCGCCCGTCTTTCCCTCAATGTCGAATCCGACGACCGTGGGGCGGGAAAGCTCACTCCCGCCGCATCGAAAGAACTGGATCAACCCCTTGCCGGGACCACCGAGAATGGAGGAAGCCATGAACATGGAAACGGCGGGACGCCTCTCTTGCTTCGTCACTTCCAAATTCCCTCCATCGCGTCGCCATGCCCCTTGCGCCGAAGCTTGTCCCATCCCCATCGAAAGAACGGGACCGGGTCGTCGAACGAGAAGTCGTCGCAGTATGCGGACCGGGTAAACAGGAAATCCTTGACGAAGGCGAACTTGTTCTCGGCCAGACGGTAACTGCCCGCAAAGGACATGATATCCCCGCCAAGCCAGCGCGACCGGGCGTCCACGTCGAACCCGGCCACAGGCTCGCACGGCAATCCCAGGGCCAGGCGGTAATGCATGACGGGGATGTTGACCCCGGCGGCGATGCTGTGCCCGACGGACCCCCAATACCGGGGGTTGACGTCGATGAGGTACGGAGTCCCATCTTCCCTGGAAATCAAAAAATCCGCCTGGCAGACGCCGTCCCACTCAAGGTGGTCGAGCAGCGTCCTGAGATGACGCTCGCTCTCGGGATGGTGGACGCTGGCCCGATATGTCGGCTGGCCGAACGGCACCGGGTACGTGCGGACCTGGCGATAGCCTATGGAGGCCATGCAGGTCCCCTTGCCGTAGAGCATGGCCAGCCCGATTCCCGAACCCTTGATCTTTTCCTGCACGAAAAAGCGTTCCAGGGGCAGATCGAGATACTGCCGCCTTTCGAGGATTTCGAACACGGACGCCGGGGTCTCGAACTCGTTGACCGCCCACCCGCCGCCGCCCTGCCGGGGCTTGACCAGGACCGGGAACCGAAAAGCGTCCAGCAGGGAACGATCCGCCGCAATCTGCTCGAAGGACGCCAGCCTCGGCGTGGGCACGCCTATCTCTTCGGCCAGCAGGCCGAGCCGATACTTGTCGTGCACGTTCAACAGCGTTTCATAGCTGGGCATGGCGATGGCGAACCGCTCGCGCAGTCTCCCGGCCGCCTTGGCCACCAGAAAGGTCTCCTCCAGCATGGGCATCAGCACTTTCGCGGAGTACTTGTCGGCAGTTTCCAGAAGGCACTGCACGAAGCCGTCCTCGTCCTTGAACGGCGAGGGGTGGACAAACGAGCCGCACACATGCCGGGACTGCATGGCCATGACGTTTTCCGAACCGGACCCGACGATCACGGGGATTCCGGCCTTGGCCAATTGCCGCGCCACGGTATATCCCACCCGGCTCTGGGCGGAGGTTACCAAAGCCGGCGGCAACCCATCTTCCTTACCCGAACAACGACTCATATTCACCCCGTTCAATCTTCCGAACCAACTCTCGGGAATCCGGCTGGCCGCCGCTTTCGCCGCGCGACGTGCCGCCCGCGATTCCCTTACGATAACCCCTTGCCAAAACCTTGCCCGCCTAACCCTGCTCCGCAGGGGCTTCGGGCTCGCGCAACTCCTTCCGCACGATGGCATAGAAAGTCACGCTGAACAGGACGATGCTGAGAGCGAACACAAACCCGAGCTCCGGTGAAAACACATCGAAACGCGGGTAGACAAAATAGTGTACCAAAAACTGGGGCAGCATAAAAACCACCAGCGGTTTGGCGTAGACGTTGTAAAAATACTTCCCGACCGGGATGCGCATCTTCCTGAACAGGAAATACATGAACACGCCCACCCGGAAGAACAGCATGGTGCTGCCCATGGCCCACAGGACACCCGCCATGCCGAAGGGCTTCACCAGGAAGAACAGCAAAGTGAGATTGACGGCGAACGACAGGACGTTCAACGGCACCATGAAGTTGTGATTGGATGTCCCGTAAAGAAGCTCCCGGCTCGGGATGTGCGCCGTCCTGAGAACAAAGGGGATCACCAGGGCGCTGATAACCGCCGTCGAGGGAAGCAGTTCCGGCCCGATCCAATAATAGAGAAACGGCTTCGCGTACGCCCACACCATGTACCCGCCGAATGCGGCCACGGAAAAGCAATGGGCGGAGATGGTCAGGTAATCCGAGATCATCCGCTGCGGATCCTGCTCATGGCGGCTGAAATAGGGAGCCAGAACATCAAAGGTGCTGCACATCAGTTCCTCGTAATACTTGAGCATCTGCAAGCCGATCGTATAGATCGTGACCGCCGGTAGGCTGATGTACAGGGCGATGAAGAACGCCTGCATCCGCCTGCCGAACATGTTGGAGACCTGAATCAGGAAGAAGGAGATGCTGTAGGAGGAAAGCGATTTCAGCACGCGAAGGTCGAACCCCTTGGGGCTCAACGAGAACTTGTAGGACCGCTTGGCGAAATAAAAATACGCCAGGTATTCGAGAATGACGAAGGCCGCGTTGGGAAAGATGACGGAATAGAGCCCGTAGTCGTTGAGCACCATGATGACGATGATGATATTCATGCACACCGACTTGGTCATGACGATCAGCGAAATGGTGTTCCACTTCAACTGCGAGCGCAAAACGCCATGGAATACGCGCAAGGGAATTATGGTCGAATAGCAGAGGAGCAGAAAGAGGACCGACACGATAAGCTCGGGCGGCATACCGGAAAAGAACCGCTCCTCCAGGAAGGTATAGCCGACGGCTATGAGCAGAAGCGAGACGCACAGAGCGCCGCACAAAGCGTAGAATGCCGTGGTGATGCACCGCTGCGCGCTCCCTTCCCCCCACTCCTCGTATTTGCGTGAAACGTAGCGGGCAACGCTGGAGGAGTAGCCGAAATCGAACGCCATGAAGTAAATGAGCAGCGTGTTTATCAGCACCCATTTGGCGTAGTCCTCGCTCCCCAACGAGCGCACCAGGATGGGCGTCACGATAAGGCCCGTGGCGATCGTCAGGAAATAGGAAGCGTTTCGCAAAAGGGAGCTTCCGAAAATATACTTGAGGACAGTCATTTATTCTCCATCCCGCTTGCCGGGTTCCGACACGGGCTTGCATACGGTTTCATCAGACATGACAGCCGCCTTCTCCTCCAGACGTTGGGCCATCCAACCGGACAGGAGTTCCGCCTTATCCGCCCAGGACTCCCCGACGAGGGCCGCCGAAACGTCCCGCCCGCCGTCGGTCAACGCCGACGCCACGGCCTCGGTGAACGAAGCCGAGGTCGAAGCCGTACGGATAAAGCCGTCGAATTTGACGACCTCGGGCAGTGGCGTGGAAACGATCGGCACGCCGGAGGCCATATACTCCTTGAGCTTGAGCGGGTTGATATTATTTGACAATTCATTGACAAGATACGGAATGATCGCCACGTCGAACCCCGCGATGTACCGGGGCAGGACCTCATAGGGCACCGGCGGAACGTGGTGAAAATTGTCGAATTGCTCCAAACGTCCCAACGAGACCTTGGTGTTGCCGATGAGCACCAGGGACGACTCCGGGAACCGCTCCAAGAGAGCGACCAGCAGGTCCTGGTCGGTGCGTTCGTCGATCAGGCCGAAATAGCCGATCACCGGCCCGGGCAGGTCCCTGAACATCTCCGCGGGCTCCGCACTGGAGGCCTGCCCAAAATGTCCGATGTCCACGCCATGGGTCAGCAGATGGGTCGGCCCGTTGGCGGCCTTCTTGCTCGCGGCCAGCCGGTCGGACACGGCGGCAACCATGTCCACCCCGGACAACATCGTCCTTTCGAGGTCTTTCACCAGCTCGCCGTTGACCCCGGGCCATTCGCTAAATTCGTCCACGCAATAGTAGACGAACAGCCGCTCGCCCAGCCGGCCTATATAGTCCGCCGCATTGGGCACAGTGGCCACCACGAGGGGCGAGTCGAACCCCAGCTCCTCCATGGCGCTCCGCACCGAGGACACAACCTGGCGTCTGTTGAAGGCTCTGAGAATGCCGAACTGATTCCAGGGAACCATGAAGGGCGAAATCACGGTCAGGTTTTCAGGCAGGACAAGATCGTCCCCACCATCGCTCCGGCCCAGCCAACCCATGGCCTTTTCCGCGATGCGTCTGGCGTCATAGATGGAAATGGTCGGGTTGCGCAGGCCTATGGTATTGACCCAAAGCATCCTGTTTCCCTTGAGGAAAACATTCATGAGATGCTGACAACTGAAGGGATGTCTCCCCCAGTCGTCTGAAAATACCACGAAATCCCGTCCGCTTATCATCATGTTCTCCCAAAACCCCTTAAGGACGGCTCGGGCCTTCCCATATCCCGCCGCCAAAGGTCGTGACGATCATCCTGTCGTGATCGTCCGGGTCCACGGTAACGGACTGGATAGTATTGAAGGGAAACGACTCGAAACTCTTCCAACTGCTCCCGCCGTCCCGGCTGTAGAGAAGGCCGTGGTGGGTGGTGCCCACGTAGAGCAGGTCGGGATCGTCGGGATGAACGGCGAAACTCATGGTGTGGTCCCAGGAGTCTCCTCCGGCGGCCTTGCCGATCTGCTTGTCCGTGAGGATGTGCTCCCAGGACGAACCGCCGTTCCGCGTCCGGTAGAGCCCGCCCGTCATCCAGCGGCCCGCCGGGGATGTGGCCGTCACGTAAATCTCGTCCTCGTTCTCCGGATTCAGGTACAGGGACGTGGCGTGCCAGTTGAGATCGGATTCGGCCGAGATATACTGCCAGTTCTCGCCCTTATCCGTAGACTTCCAGACTCCGCCGGGAATCTTGTACACGGCCCCTTTCTTCCTGAGGCCGGTGATGAGGCAGTATATGTTGCCGCTCTCGGGATGAATGGCCAGCCGCAACACGTGCATGTTGGGGACCACGCCCAATCCCCGGCTCTTTTTGGCCCAGGTCTTGCCGCCGTCGTCCGAACGGAACACGCCCGCCAACTCGTTCTCGCCGAACAAACCGGCGTACAGCGTCCGGCTGTCCTTGGGCGACTTGGGATCAAGGGCGATGGCGGTGCAGGCGAGCTTGGGCAGGCCGCCGCTCTTGCCCGGAGCGTAGGGAACGGTCCAGTTGCGGCCCCTGTCGTCGCTGACGACCACTCCGCCCTGATGTGTGGATGCGCTCGGCCGGGTTATGGCCAGGGCCATGTCATGCGGAATATCGTGGCGTTTGCTCGTGGCGGCGAAGATGCGACCGGGAACGTCCGGGTCGAGGGCGATCTGGTAATAGGTGTTGCGCCAGGGGCACCCCTTCGCGGCCCAGCTCCACGTCTTGCCCGCGTCGTCCGAACGCAGGAACCCGATATCCGAATAGGCTCCGTAATGGACGTTCTTGTCGAACGGGTCGAAATAATACTGCCAGCAACTGGTGACTTCCAGGCCGGTGGACGCATATCGCGGAGCGGTCTCGCCCTCTTCGGGGGGCAGAACCGTATTGATGATGGGTTGCCAGGTATCGCCGCCGTCATGGGTCTCATACATGTCGCCCTGGGTCGTCAAAATGAGATGCCGGGAATCGAACGGGTCCATGCCCAACCCGAAGTTGGTAATATAGTAACCCCACATCAACTCTGTCTGCGCCCAGGACGGCTCCACATTGTAATCCTTGAAACGATCCTTTTCCCAGATGACCTTCAGCCTGAATGTATTCTCCCATGTGTCGCCGCCGTCGACGGAGCGCAACACTTCCTTGTTCACGTTGGACCCGGTCTGAACCGCGTAGACCACACTGGCCTGCTTCGGGTCCATGAGAAGGAGCTTTTCTCCCTTGTACCTGCGCACATGCTCCCATGAAGCGCCCTCGTCTTTCGAACGAAAGACGCCCCGTTTCCGGATGGCGGCAAACAGGACCGGCCCATCCGGCGACTCCCCGCCAGCCAGGCTGAACACGTCCTGTTTCTCCCCGTCTCCAATATTCATGGGCCGCGACGTCCAGGTCTTGCCCCGGTCCTTGCTCATCATGAGTTCCTTGTTCCCGGCCAAGGCGTAAACGACATCCCCAAGGGTAACGAACTCCGAAACCGGGACATCCAACACCTTGTCGAAGCTCTTTCCCATGTCGGTGGAACGCCAGACGGTTTTCTTCGTACCGACCAGCAGGACATTAGGATTCCCCGGCAATGCGCCGAGATGAAGCACTCTTTCCTTTTTCCAGGGCGCATTCTTCACGGTCTGCCAGTTGACGCCCTGGTCCCGGCTCACCCGTAGTCGCCTGAACTTGAATATCCAAAAGGTGGCGTCATCGAAAAATGCGGCAGGAGGAGAGAACTGCATAAAATTCGGACCGAATTTCCGATGAATCATCTCCCAGGAAGCGCCGCCGTCGGTGGAGCGAAAAGCCGTTCCCATGTCGGAGCCGAGCAAAACCAGGCCCTTTTGATACGACGAAAAAGAGGGGCCATATACGCCGCCCGCCCCGCCAGGCCCGCGCGGGCTGAATTTCTGGCTCGCGGCATCGGCGGAGACCGAAGACACCGCCCAAGCCACGATCAGGACGAAACAGCAGATCGTCCGGGCAAGGCGTGCACTCGTATGATTGTTCGCAGCGGCCATAACTTCCTCCTAATGCTTCTTGTCCACCAACGTGTAGGTACGTTTTTTCTTGATTGTATACTTCCGCTTCTTCCCCTCTTCGGACTCTTCAAACGTCATCTCGGCAACGGGCTCGGCCGTTTCCGCGACACTCTCCGCGTCATACGCCGCATCGATCAGGGCAAGGACGATATATACCGCCAACAGATAATAGAGGCTCTTGAAATATCCGGCGGAAATAAACTGGCTTCCGCAGAACTGGCCGACAAAGGAAATGTACAGCCCCTTGTAGAGCGAGTAGTGAGGCCGCGCCTTCATGGCCGGGTCCTTGATCCGCCTTTTCAAGGTCCGCAACGGATACAGGACCATGACGAGGTAGCAGACGAGGCCGATGAGCCCCAGCTCCGCCGCGATCTGGATGACGGAGTTGTGCGCCGTCATGAATACGGCTCCGCTCATGCCGCTGCCCGCCGAGAACTGACCTACGCCCACTCCGGTGAGGAGATTCGTGTAGAACATTTCGAGGCCGTGTTCCCATATGGCTATCCTTCCGAATTCACTTTGCACGTTGTAATCGGAAGAAAGGTCCGTCAGCGTCGCCATCCGCTCCCAGAACGCCCCGGGCAGGAAATAGAGAGCGATCAGCCCGATGAACGCCCCGGACAGAATCAGCTTGAAGCTCACTTTTTCAAAACGCAGAAACACGATGAAGACCGCCACGAAGGCGACGACGCCGCCGCGTGATTCGGTCAGCCCCAGCCCCAACACCCCCGCCAGGATAACGAGATAGCCGGCCCATTTGACGACCGGAATCCGCAAGGAATGCAGATAATAGAACAACAGCGGCATGAGCGAGAGCAACACGTAGGCCACGTCATTGGAATCATAGAGGGAGCCCTGGATCATGGCCCGTCCCTGACCGTGATTCAGCACCAGGCCGAACGCGAGCAGGGTGAAGACCAGCAGGCCGCTGTTAAGCAATATGCGCAATCCGTTTTCACCCTTGGCGAGGATGACCAGCGGAAAGAAAAACGCGATGGTATAGAGATAGGTCTTGGCCATGCTGAGCGCCCCGCCCACCCAGACGCTCAACGGCACCGAAAGATAGACCATCGCCATCAGGCCCAGAATAAACTTGAACACGGGCACATCCCTGAACATGTCGGCGAAGGATTGCCGCTGCGGGGATACCGCCACGGCGAGGATGCCCACGGCCGCGGCGATGAACCCCAGCCCTCGGAAGGCGAAAATCGAGCTGAAGGCGGGAAGATTCCCGACAAAAACAAGCATCAGCAGGTAAATGGCTATATTCGGCATGAGGCCGATGCGGGGGCTGTGGACGGCACTGAGCATCAAGACTCCCTCGGCTTCCAGGAAATGTATTTTTCACCCTTGAAATACTGGATCAGGCCGATGACCGCGCTCAGGTGGAGCAGGAGGAAGGAATACGGCAACTGCCTGATGCCGCCGTCAGCCCGGCGGTAGGCATAGGCCGCGGCGTAGAAGAGCATCTGCCCGGCAAGGGACAGGACATAGAAGTTGCCCCCGCCCAGAATGCACAGGTTCGCCGCCAGAAGCAGCGCCATGAGCGGCAGGGTCAACCAGCGCAAAATCTTGTGGGAAAAGAGCTGCCACAGGAAACCGATGCGGCCCGCCTTCACGAGCTTGGGCAGTTGCGAAAAGACGATGATCCAGGACTGGGTCATGATGCGGGTCTGCCGCTTCAGTTCTCCCGGACCGACCTCGTCCACGGGCTCGCGGCAGATGGCACCCTGCTCCTGCACGGCCGCGTACCCGTCCATGACGGCCTGGATGGGATGGAGAAAATCGTTGATGTGTTCCGGGCGCATCGGCCGGTACAGGGAACGGCGCATGGCGTATATGGCTCCATCCGCACCCACCACGCCCCAAAGGGAGCCCTCCAGTTCCTTCAGGCGGTCCTCGTAGCGGCGGTACGCGCCGCTGCCGGACTCGCCGTTCTTCCCGATGTACTCGGAATGTCCGCTGACCAGCCCGACCTCGGGATCGGCAAATCGTCCGGCCAGTTTCATGACCGCGTCCCTGTCGAACATGGAGTTGGCGTCCGTGAAGACGAGGATATCGCTGCCGGTCTCGCCGACGGCCCGGTTGAGCGCGGCCGTCTTGCCCTGATTCGTTTCCTGGACCAGCAGACGCACCCGCTCGCCGACGAACCCGGCGACGATTTCCTCGGTCCTGTCCGAACTGCCGTCCGAAACGATGATGAAATCCATCTTCTCGGGAGGATACTCAAGGTCGAGAAAATTCCTGATCTTGTCGGCGACGACCCCCTCCTCGTTGAAAGCGGACAGAATCATGGTCACGCTCGGCAGGCCGTCCCCGCCGACGACGGCGCGCCGGGAGCGCAGCCGGGCAAGGAGAAGCAACGCGAGGGGATACCCCGCGAAGGCATAGACCAGAGCCGCCAGGCACCACCAGAAAACGGATTCCATCACGCAGTCCCCCCGCCCAACACGCGGGCGACATGTTCGATGTCCTGTTCCGTGACGTATCCCTGGGTCGGCAGGGTCACCAACGACCGCGCAAGACGCTCCGCGCCTGGATACGATCCGCTTCCGGCCAGATGCGGCCGCAACGCCTTGATCTCGTGCAGCCCGCTTGGATAGGAAGGAACCACGCCGTACTCCTTCATGACCTCGCTCGCCCCGCTGTCCAGCAGCGGAAGCCGGAGCCATACGGAATCGCCGCCTTCCGGCAAGCTGGGAAATTTCCTTCCCTTCAGAGCGTTCATCCATTGGACGGCGACACGCCTGCGCCCGGCGTTAATGCGGTCCAGACGGCGCAGCATCCGTATTCCCAGCCCGGCCTGGAAAGGCGTCAATGCGGCCACGCCAAAATCGGGATCGAAATGGGACTCGCCCAGCTTCAGGAACGGCAGGCTGTTGGGAATCCAGTACAGGCGGGGATGCAGGAGAAGGCACAGGGCCAGGGCCGTCAGCCAAAGCTTGCCCTTTTCCTTTACGGACGGCGGCTCGGGGGCCAGGGCGTCCAGTGCCTCGGCGAGCCAATCCTCGTTCGTGACCAGAATGCCCCCGTCCACGGCGGAAATATTCTTGCCCCGGCTCAGGCTGAACAAACCGATGTCGCCGAACGTTCCGGCCTGTCTGCCCTTCCAGGCCGCGCCCATGGCCTGGGCCGCATCGTCGAACAGCGGCACGCCATGTTCCCCAGCCATCGTCCGGGCCGTGTCCATATCGGCGGGGCAGCCGAAAAGGTGGCAAACCATGAGGCACAACGACCTGTCGCCCAGGGCGCGCTTCAGGCTCTGTGCATCAGGGCCGAGCGTTTCCGGGTCCACGTCGTAGAGACGGACCTTGAACCCGGCGTGGACCACGGCGGAGGCCACCGAAAAACTGGTGTAGGCCGGAATCACGACCTCGTCGCGAGCCGGAAACCGCGTATGCAGCGCGTTGAGCGCCGCGCTGACCGCGCCCCGGCCAGAGGAAAAGAACCGGACGTGCCGCTTGCCGAAGCGGTCGGCCACCTGATCCCGGAAACGGGCCATGCTCCGCTCGCCGCCCACGGCCGCCAGCAGGCCATGAACAATATCGCTCGGGGAAAAGGGGACGCCGGAAGGAGCCAGGGCGCGCAACGTCATGGGATGTTCCTCACGATGGGCGGCCCGATAAGTTTGGTCAAAGGCACCGGCAGCTTTTGCCAGATACGAATGGCAAGCTGGAATTTGGCGTTCTCCGGGTTCATCTCGGGCAGTTCGCCGCCGTTCGGCATGAGATATTGCCAGTTGAGCTGCACCGGCTGCGCGCCCCATTGCTTCTTGAACCGGAAGGTGCCCTTTTCCGGCGTGGAACGGCCGAAGTCGAAGGTCTCGCACCCTTCCCCGCAGGCGTGTTCGATAAGGGTCCAATAAAGAAGATTGTTGGGGCAAAGAGAATTGTAGTCCCGAATGGACGACGCCCACGGAATTTCGAAGACGGACCGATACCAGGTGCCGAGACCGGCGGCCACGCAGCCGTCCGCATGGTTGACCGTGAACAGCCGGGTGGATTCCGGGAACGCGTCCAGCACGTTCTCGAACAATTTTTTCGAGTACACCGGCGTTCCCAGATCGCGCATGTTGCGGGCGAAGACGGCATAAAAATCATCCAGCAGCTCGTGCCGCCCGGTTGCGACGGTCAACCCGGACTTCCTGGCCTTCCGGACCTGGTTGCGCACCTTGGCCTTGAAGCCCTCCCAAAGCGCTTCCGTCCCGGGTGAGAGATCCAGGCGCATGGTCACCTTGTGCGTCTTGGAAGGCAGCCCCTCCGCCACCGCGCCGATGTGGCGCAATTCGAGGAACTGCGCGCCGCACTCGCGCACCAGCTCTCCGGCCCGCTCGATCAGCGCGCTCGACGCGGCCGGGTCAGCCGCGAGAACACCTCCGAAATTAAAGAAGGGAAGCGAGGTGAGGAAGGTCCCGAAAAGCCGGCTCCGCATGAGCACGATGGGCAGGATGCCGAGCACCGCACCGGCGTCGTCCCGCGCCCACAACGGCTGCGGGGCATGGCCGAAGGTCTTCTCGACAACGCCGAGCCAGCCTGACCGATGGTAGTTGGCGGCTCCGTCCGTCGCGTCGACAAACGCGTTCCAGGCAACCGCATCCGCCGGAGCGGAAAGATCGGCGAAGGAAACCCGTATGCCGTTAGACGCCATGGCCGCCTCCGTCCACGCCCAATACCGTGGCCATGGGGGCAAAACGGAACGAGCCGAGCAGAGTGCGCAGCTTGGACTCCGTCTTGTCCAGATTCACGTAATGCCGGAAACGGGATTTCCATCCCGTATTCGCGATGCGGGGTTGGCCCGGATCAATCTCCCATGGGTGGAAATAGAGAACAACCGGGTTGCCGTCCGAGTTGATGGACTTGAAGGCCCGCCTGATGAGGCTCACCGGGAACAGGCGAAGGTAGCCTCCCCCGGCCACCGGGAAATTCATCTCCTTGCCGAAGGCGGAAAAGAATTTTGTGGTCAGCGGAAACTCCCGGATCGCGCCGTTCTCCCGCTCGATGTCATGCGGAAAGCGCGGGGCGTCCGGAATGCCGTAGCGGTCGTGGAAAATGGGGAAGATGGAGGAATCGTAGGCGAACCCCTCCTCAATGAGAATATCCAACGCCCACAGGGACCGATCGACGATGGAGTAGCTCGGCGCGCGGTAGCCCGTCACGGATTTGCCGGACTGATCTTCCAGAATCGCCTTGGCGCGGCGGATATCCTCGCGGAACCGATCCGGCCCGATATCGTAGACAAGCTGGTGCCCGTAGCCGTGGCAGGCGATGTCATGCCCACGGTCGGCGATGCGCCGGACCAGACCGGGCGCGCGCTCCGCAATCCACCCCAGGGTAAAGAACGTCCCCTTGGCCCCGAATTCATCAAAGAGATCCAGAATTCGGGCCACGTTGTTTTCCACGCGCAATTCCATGGAATCCCACGACGCACGGTCGATGCAGTGCTCAAAGGCACTGACCTGGAAATAATCTTCCACGTCCACGGTGAGTGCGTTGGCGATCCGATTCTTCATGACCGTATCTCCCTGCCGAGGCCGCAAAGGCTCGGGCACTTTCCGGCTCCCTGTCTCAATAAGACCACGCGATATCCCGCCTGAAGAAACGACGCGAACGCGCCCTCCGCAGGGCGGCCGTCCGATCGATGTATGCTGTTGGTGCCGTGCAAGCCGTTCATGGAATTACCCCTGGGGCCTGGAGATGCCGACGGTGACGGTTTTTGCCTGATGGCGGATGGTGTCGATGGGGCGGGTCATTTCCTCGATGGCCTTGTTGAGGACCGTGAGGATGTCGGCCAGGCGCGCCTCGG
>Ga0334892_1000586_pt1 | contig 41865 bp, 38 predicted proteins | sample GraSluR3_MG_4_FD_207213 | JGI IMG/M metagenome (GOLD analysis project Ga0334892, IMG submission 207213) | Sludge microbial communities from methane-producing bioreactor in Wageningen University, Netherlands - Granular Sludge_15_04-R3 | ecosystem: Engineered > Bioreactor > Anaerobic >...
AGAAGCTTAAAATCGCAACTAAATATGCTAATTATCTTCTTCAGTAGATTCCCTGAGGTTTTTCCTAGCAAACTGAAGTTCATGCGATATGATTTTAAGAGTTCAACTACGCATTCCTTATCTCTCGCTATAATAAGTACATCATGTCCTCTTTGCTTGAGTTCCCAATACAAGTATTTAAAATGATGAACATGCGCAGGGTGCCCTATCTCGATAATATACTTCATTTTGATTATTATATGACCTGCCGTTTAACAGCAAGATAAGGTAACATCAATGTTTCCATGATAAATGGGAGAATATCTCCCTTATTATAAACTGCATAAACATGCTTTTTTTTATATGGTTCAAGTAGTTCCCTAACTGAATATTCCTTCTTCAACAATCCGACTATACCAAATGCAATATCAACCCAGAAATGTATCCAGTATAATTCATCATAATCATTGTTCTTTGTCTCAGGTCTTAGTTCTTCAACAAGACTTTGATAAAGCAAATAAGGAAAATTAAAATCTAATTCGATTGGTAACCCAATTTGTAAGCATGTCCTTACGTTTATCTCAATAAGACAATACCTTGAGGTTCTTAAGTCCCATAGATACTCGCATTCTATTATTCCCTGCAATCCCGTAATCTGTGCTAATTTCTTTGAATATTCGACGACCTCTTCATTTTTTATAGCTTTTATTATAGTTGAAGTGCCATTTCTGAAAGGATGTTCCCTGATTCTCTGACAAACAAAGCTTCTCAGTATTTCTCCGTTGACAATATACAAAATGCAAAACACAACCCTGTTGTTCCTATTAAAGGGTAATAGTTCCTGTATCAAGAGGTCATTGATGTCATAATTCTTGTTTACATCAGATATTAGTAGTTCATAATTCCTATAACTATCACTAACAATAGCTTTTTTACCAAATCTCCTATGGAAATCCATGCCATATTTTCCTCTTATTATAAGAGGAAAACTTGTTTTATCTGTTACTTCTTCACAGTCATAGGTTTTCGGAGCTGGTATTCCTGCCTGAATAGCAAGATCAATTAACTTTGATTTATCATATACATTAGCAAATATTTCATAATCAGAGGTAGCTATTCTATAGTATTCAGAGAGTTTTTTTTTGTTCTTAGATATTGTAAAAACTGCATGATCATTAGAGGGTAGCAGAAGCCATCCCAGTGTATTTTCCCTATGAGCTAGATTTATTAAAAAAAAAACTAATTCATCGCTATTAAAAGAAGGACAGTAGAAAAATTTCTGGCAGTATTTTGAATACCTGGCAATACAGTTATCTGTATCAATTACATAAACAGATATTCCTTCTTTACCTAAAGAACGGGTATTAGCTAATCCCTGTACATGACCACCAATAATTATTGCACCGGAAGTACTCCTAGTAAATGAGTTTTGATTTTTATATGATAACACTTTTACTCCGCATGTCATTTGGGTAATAATCTATGAAACATTCTACTGATTAGCATAGCCCCGTGCATGAAGAAAGGTATAGGATTATATAAATCCCAACTTGCTTCTATAAATCTTTGATATGATTTAATAACCTCAGCAAATGAAAAGTACCCTTTTAAGATCCCATTTATTGCATATAACATATCAGTGTATAAATTTATCCAATACAGGTTTATTCTATAATGGACTTGATTAGGAAGGTATGTTTCATCTATATATCTGTAAATGGCTAATGGAAAATTAACACCACTTTTTTCTGCTAATCCAACCCACATCCAGGTTCTGGGATTAATCTCAATAAGTTTATACTTGTTATCTCTGGAGTCCTTAATAAACTCTACCTCACAAACACCCGAATAATTAAGCTCTTTAATTATTCGCTCCACAGGATCTAACAATTCCTCTTCGTATAAGCTTCTACAACAAGTTGCTGTACCAAATCTTAAAGGTCTCTCTCTTAGTTTAATCCCCATCCAATAGGAGTGCAAGATACCTTTCTCTGCAAATAAAGCAACAGAAATCGTCTTGTTATCCCATGGAACGACCTCCTGAATAAAATACTCTTTCGGTTCTATCCCTTTTAACATTATTTCAATAGCTTGAATTAGTTCTTCATCTCTATAAATTATAATTGCTTTTGTCTTGTACTTCTTGAAGAAGTTTAAACCATTATTACCTTTTATAATAGCCGGATATCTTAGATTTAAGGATTTTGGATGATCTCTATTTGGAAAGAACGTTCTGGGAATAGATACATCGATAGATTGAGCAATCGAAAGTAGCTCTCTCTTATTATAGATTTTTCGTAGAACATCAAAGTCTTCAGTTATTATCCGGTAATACTTACTTAGAAGTCCCTTATTTCTAGAAATATTATAAACCATATGATCATTTGAAGGAAGCAATAACCAGTTCTTCAGCCCTTCGGATGTGTTTATTTTAATAAGAAAATCCACAAACTCCTTTGAAGTATAGTCGGGACACTGAAAATATTTATTGCAATACTTTGAATATCTTGCTATACAATTCTCCGTATCGATGACTATTATAGGAATTCCTTCTCTTCCGAGAATTCTCGTATTAGCTAATCCTTGAACATAACCTCCGATTACGACTACACCATATATTGAATCAGAACGATTTTGCATTATTTTGGCCTGAAAATGATAAATAAAATAATAGATAATGTGTTTTCACAGGTAATCCTCTATCTTGAATCAACAATAAAGCTTCTATTATTCTTCTCGCGAATTCGCCTTGAAGGAAGTTACGGTTATAATATTATAGACATCAGTCTCTTTCATAGATTTCACGGCAAGTAAGAAATTTTGCATTTAATCTTTTCCCTTCTTCTATTATCCTTTTATAAATGTATATATATCCGGGAAACTCTTCTTTGTTAAAAGTTCTTTGATGCCAGATGACAGTGAAGATAGCATTATTCGCTTGTGCTTCAAACATAATCTTACTAACTAAATTCCAGGCAATATCTATATCATTTCCTGACTTTTTAAAAAGAAAACTATCCATTAGAGCTATCGGTATTACATACATTCTACTTATATCATCTGTAAAGGGCAAATACTTCTTGTTAGGGAAACCAATATCATTCTTTATGGCATACGAAGAATCATACTTGAATCCCACTTCACTTTGTAATTCCCACGTCAGAGGTATCTCTAAGTTCAAGTAATGTTGCCTGATTCCAATCACTTCGCTTTCGATTATATCTTCTAATAACGCTTTCTCTTCTTTCAACAATTGTATGTTTTTATAGGATAGATAGCTTCCGTGAAGACCGATCTCCCATCCGTTTTTGTCCAGTTCTTTGATTATACTTTTTACTTCATTTCCCATAAGGGAATAACGACCAACAGATAAGGGCCAATTTGAAGGCTTTATAGGGTTGAATGGTATTGTTTCGTGCAGAAAGAAGAAGGTAGATCTAACTGCGTAGATTTCTTCAATTTCCATGATTTTATCAAAACACCAGTAAGGATTGTTTTTAATCCCCGAAGAAAATTTTTTTTTGCTGTATTTTTTTTTTCTCGACTTATGAGTTAAGTATTGATAAGTCTTTCTGACGCGGTCAACATCATGTGTTAAGCATATCGTGAATTCTTTCATTCTCCTTCTGACCCTTATTTCAATTATTGTTGGTAGAAAATAGTCAATGACAACAAAATTTTTAGTCTACAGGTACTGCCGACAAATATGGCCTATCCAATATTTTAGCGATAGAGCATCTGCATTAACAGTATCATATCGATCTATATCATCTACATTCAATAAATCATCTATGTAAGCTCTTTCTGACTTTAATATTTTTTTGAATTGGTTGTCGGAAGACACTATGTAGTTTTTGTCTGTTCCAATATCTTCCTTGTTTATGAATTTTTTGTAATAAATCTTTATCATACCCGGAACCCTTTTCGTATCGGCCATTTTGTAACCCTTCCCGCTGGGATAATAAGCGAGCGGCTTGTAATGCTTAAGAACCAGGTCTGTGTATAGGTTTAGGCTGCGTAATCTCAGTTTACTCCGTTTAAATGTATTGCATTCAAAATCATATCTAAATGTAGCAAATTTGGTACGGCTGTAGTTCTTGTAAAATTCGTAATCAATGAAAGGAGAATAGCAATATACAAAGTCATTATAACTGTTTGCTTCGTTGCCAAAGTGTTTACGAAGAGATCTCTCGACACGAAATGAAGTATAACGTTCCGAATAAGTTGCGAAATCTTGATAATAATTGCGAAGTTCTTCAATTCGTGAAGCAAATTTTTCTTTAAAAGTACTATCCAGAGAATCCAGGACTTTACTGGCTTCGCTCATATAAAAGTGATCGATCATCATTTCGTATGAAAAATCATTCTCAATCAGATTTTGGATATTTGGCGATAAAGTACCCATAGTACCAAGTCTGCCACCCCCTTTGAAAATATCATCACCGAAAATACCTGTTATTATCTGATCTGAATAATTGCTTAAAAACTCCATGATGTATACATAGTGTGTCAATTGATAATTCCTGGTTCCGCTTGATAAAAGTGAATTCTTTTCAGCATACATTGGGAATATGTTATTGTAGTAATTATCATCGAATACAAATGGCATATACTGCATGCTTTCTTTTTGTGATATATATAAGGGGATCGACACATCACCTGAGTTCTCAGTTCCATATGAATATAAGTTAACCTTATCTCTATGATCTGGCAGTAAATATGCTAGTACTGTGCGGCAGTCCCAGCCACCTGTAAGTGACAAATTTATTGTTTCATCAACAGGAGGAAGACATCTAATGATAGCTTCTTTTAATGAGCTGTCAAACAATTCAAAACTTTCTTTATCTTTAATAGTGGGCTCATCGAATAATTCCCTTATATCCCAGTATTTATTAACTTCAATATCACCACTGATATTAGTAATATAAGATGCATTTGGCAGACTTTTTATTTTATTTATGTAAGTATGCTCGGATAAAATATATCTGAAGTAAAGATGCTCGGCAATACTTACTCTATCGAACTCAATTTTGGTCAAGGTATCAGACGCCAAAATACATTCTATTTTCGACCCAAAAACTAATTTTTCGTTATCTTTAAAGTAGTATAGTGGATAATATCCGAATCTGTCGTTTGTTAGCAACCACTTGCTGGTAGTAACTTCATACACAAAAACATTATAACTGCCAGTTAAATGAAGTGATAACTCTTCTTTATATGATTTATAAAGATAAGGCAACAGTTCATACTCTGATAGATTTTCTTCTAAAACGTATAAATTTTTAACACGTTTTATCACTTCATGATCTACATGCATATAGCCATCAATTGCGCAGATAATACCGAGCTCCTTATTAAAGATGAAACGATCGTTATTTTTCTTACTTACAGGAATAACATTCGCTAATACCGCATATTCTTCTTTATAGACTTCACTCTGTTGATTCGCACTATATTTGAGTTTATCTGCCATCTTCTCAATGGGAAACATAGCTTTCTCGGATTTATTCTTCTTTATGTATGCTATTCCACATATTCCTGCCATCAGATCTCCATTATCATGATATTATCTCTCATTACTTATGTATGATTTTCTTCCTCTTGAACTAACCATTCAATTAGTTAATTTTGGCTTACTTGAATTGTTAATAACTCTTTTATATATCGCTAATATACGCTTTGCAATCGTTTCTGAGTCAAGCCCTAACTTAATTAATCTATCTCTTCCATTTGTTCTTTTTCCATAGTCTAAGGCACATAATATCTTATGGGCACAATCCTTTGGATCTTGATTAGTAATAAAATGACCTTCTAAATCACCAAACAACCACTTAACATCTCCAACATCTGTTGAAACGATTGGGCAATTACAAGCCATAGCTTCTTTTATAACTTGAGGTGAACCTTCCCATAGAGAAGTCAAGAGTACTAAATCAACGCGGTTCATCAGATTACAAACCTCTTCTCTTGAAAAACCTGCTAGCTCTATGAGATTTACTGGCATTCTCGCGGATAATAATTTCAATGCCTTTTCTGCTAGTCTATGGTTTTTTACATTAATATTAAAGCTCGAACTAAACAATATATTTTTAGCATTCGTTTTTAACTTGCCTCTATCTGTATCAATTATAAATTTCTCAGGCTTAAATAGTTCAATGTCTACTCCACAAGGTACTATAGATACGCTCTTTCCCCCTAATACTGTCGCCATTTTCTCATTAACAACTATGCACTCATCCAAAAAAGGATACACAAAAATTTTTGCTATTATACGAAGAGACTTCATATTTAGATCAGAGCCATGGAATGAACCGATTTTTTTTACCCTTCTTTGAAAAATACAAACAAGAATCGACCAAAGAAAGTGACCATGAATGATATCAAAATGATGAGATGCAAGGTGTTTTTTTAACTCAAGAATGCTTTTTACGTATCCTAATATCCCCTTCCCCTCAATTGGAAAAAAATCTATTTCACATCCCACCTTTTTGATTGTCATAGCTTGTTCTTTAACGAATGAAGCTATGCCGTTGGGTTGTGTTTTCCTATGAACAATCAGAACTCTCATTTGTGATAGTTGATAAATTAGGTATTTTAGGTTATTATTAGCGAGACATCGTTATTGCTGTTTACATCTTATTAAACAAGACGTTTTTATAAAATAATTGATCATCACTCTTTGCTACTTTGCCAAGAATTTTTCGGCCATCCATTTAGTATAGTCTTCGTGTGTTAGACATATTATCTCTTTTCTTTTAAAATTGAGACCAGATAGTATCTTTTTAAATATTGGATCAACCATTTGTACAGGCATTGATGGATGATACCAAAAAACACACACCCTATTATGCTTTATTGCTCTGTTTATGATCATTTGATACCGTTTGATGTGATAATCAATGCTCCATTCCTGCCTGTATCCAAGTTCTGCTGTGTTCTTGAATTCCCACAAACCAGATGAATGTTTATGCGGTAGAGCTAGATTGTTCCCATTATCTGTCCTGAAAGAGGTAAAACCAAGTTTCTTAAGACTGTCTAGATTTCCTATCTGGTGTCCGGGATGGACAAAAGATTTCAAAGTGATTCCCTTTTCTTCAGATAATTTCTGACATTCCTTAATCTCTGCTTCGAAAACTTCAGCAGGACAATTCTCATCCGAGCAATCTATATGTGAAAATGAATGACAGGCAATTTCGTGTTTGACCTTTCTTGCGAGAATGTCATCAATAAGATCCGGAGCATACCAGGCAGGATCTGTCTTATAGTCTCTACAGGGATCATCATCGAACCAGTCTCCGGATCGATAATCCCAGTATTTACTATTAGAATATGGAATTCTGGGAATGTTAGGATGTTTTTTCCCGTTTTCTTTCTTGCAACTCTTTAGAACTAAATGGCCAACAGTAGCCCAGGTTATAGGGATATTATACTGATCACAGTAATCAAGAATTATTGGAACATTTTCCCTCGTCAGCATGCCCATCTTTTCAGCAATATCAGGATCGAATCTTCTTTCATCTTTCAGATATCTGAACGCCCAGGCCATCTCAAAATCAGCTGAGATAAGACAGACTGCCTTATATCCCTCGGGAATGTACTTGCTAGGATCCTCGTTAGTTTTCTCGATTACCGGATTTAAACCTAAAGCGAACTTTAGTTTGCTTAATCTAGCCCTATAGAATTTAGGATTTAGAATGTAGGATTTAGGATTGTTTATTTTCATGGCTTGTTTTTATAATCGACGTAATGATACGAATAATACTGTCGATATCCTTTAACATTGATTCACAGTCTGATACATAACTTGTATGTTGTAGTAGTTCTAACCAGTACTCCGTTTCATGGACTTCTTTCAATGCTATATTTAGTTTTGCTATAAACTCTTTCCTCGATTGAGAGACTACCGCTTCTCTAACATTGGCACCAATAGAAGTGCCCGATCGAAGTAACTGTTTCGACAATATGAATTCTCTCTTTTCGTTAGTTAAATGTTGGTATAGATTAATTGTTTTTAGGGCAAAATCAAAAGTCATATCGGCTATAAGATTTGGTTTCTTCTTCCTCATCCTATGTCCTTAGTATAATTCTACATCCTACATTCTAAATTCTACATTCTAAATCCTACATCCCTCTTGCTGCTTCTTGATATACTTCATTAAGGTTCTTCGCATATCTCTCCATAGAATACTTTTCTCTTACCTTGCTGATATTACTCATTGCCCTTTCTTTATGATACTCATAGCTATTCAAAACAGAGAGTGTCTTTTCAACACAATCATCAATATCCCCTGTTTTGAAGAGAACGGCAAATTCACCATCATTAGAAATCTCCTGAAAGACATCAAGATCGTTAACTATGCAGGGCAATCCGCACATCATCGCTTCTACAATAGCAATGCCGAAAGTGTCTCTGGTACTCTCATAAATGAAAACATCGGATTGGGTTAGATAAGGGAAAACATCTGTAACATTTTGAACAAATTTCACTATATTATCGATATTGTTACTTTTGGAGTAGTCAACACATTGACTATATCGGATCTCGGATTCTTTACCATCTGTGTAATTACCAATTAACCAAAGAGATGAATCAGGGAAGTAATGCAATACATTTTGAAATGTCTTGATAATAAAGAGTTGATCTCGTCCACCAGTATAATTGCCAACCATAATAAACCTGAATCTATTTCTCGGATGCCTGAATGCTTTGTTAATCTCAATACCATTACATCTTATTCCATTATAAACAAGCCTGCCCCTCAGTTGTTCTAATTCCATTTGGTTGATCTTAGCGTATAGCTTCATAAAGCTTTCTGAAACAAAAATTGCCTGATAAACCCACCTTCTCAAAAATCTGTAACAGATGTGTTCCAGTTGTAAATAATTATCTACTGCTCCATGGAAAGTTCTAATGACTCTTATATTAACAAATAGCTTAGCTGCAACCACAAAAAGCATTCCGAGATTATCATGGACATGCACTATTCTTATATTATTGGTTTTTATTAAACTAATCATTTTAGACATTATAATCGGATATTGGAGTAATATCTTAGATAAATATGGCCATCTTTGCCTGGAAAGGAGTACAACTCCATTGTTTTTGTAAAACATCAACAGGGATTTATCAATTGGTGGATAAAAACAGCAAAAAATGACATTATTGAAAAATTCTTTGTTGTGAATACAGTTATCAAATAGTCTTTCGGTACCTCCCATCCCTTTTGTTGAAGACACAAGATAAAGCGTTTTATGCCCATTATATTTTTCCATACTGTCCATAGCTGTTTTTCTTTTGTTTATAATACAGATAGTTCCCATAGGCAAAAATCATACCATACCAATATACACCCGATGAAGTGGGATACATAAATGCACCAGATGTGCTGTGGATGAGATATGCGCTAACTAAAGACAACGAGATCAAGATATTTATTCTATGTTCTCTCTTTCTTGGTTTGAGGAGATTATCTGAGGCAAGCAGTTTGGAAATAAATCCCAGCCAGAGCCTTAAAAACAGCAAAAAACCTACTATGCCAAAGGTAAGCAACATATACTGATTCCCTGCATGCCCATCAGCGTATTCTCTTGTCTCGTCACCAAAACCAAAACCAATAATAGGCTTCTCTCTAAACTTCTCCATCACTCTTGCTCCCCTCCGGATTCTACCAACTTCCGATGTCTCAGGATCTAAATCCAGAAGGTATTCGTGGTATAAAGACCGATTATAGGCATTCAGCAGCTGATTTCTAATTAATGGTATATTCCATACTACCACAATTGTCAGGATGATTAAAGGAACGATTAACAAAATATTTCTTAGCAGCCTTGGTATCATAAAGAAAGAATATATAACGATTAGAAAAACTGAAGCAAATATCCAGCCTCTTGTTCCCGAAGAAAGGATATTCAGCATCCCGATGACAATACTAATATATGAAATAAACGGCTTTAGTTCTGACTCTTGACTGTTCAGATATAACAATCCACCAATGATGGACAAAAATGCAAATTGACCCCCTCCTATTGTTCTTACATATTGTAAATCAGGCTCATATATCCTTCTTGTTACATCAATACCAGCAAAGCTTGACACAAATTCAGTTCCAGTTGATATTTGATAAATATTGAATACAAACGCTAAAATGTTTCCCAGAAAAATTAAATAAAACAGAGAGGCAAACTCATCTTTATTCCTTAAAAGACAGGGGAGTATCAGTAGCCAGGAAAAGTTTATCATTCCTCTAAAAAAGGTTGTAAAGTGTGCTATCCCCTCTATGATAACTAATATAACTATATAGATAACAATAATCAGGTAGTTATTTCTATAAAACACAGGAACTGGGTTCTTCAACGCTTTCAATAGAGACACCAGTATAAATGCCATCTCAAATCTTAATATCCCCAGTCCGGGAACAGAAGCCAAATATAGGGGCATAGAACGCCCATACAGGCCACCCGGAGAAAAGTTTACAAACAGAAAAACAAAAATCCAGAGATAATTTTTATTAGATCGAAAGTAAAAGAACAACACTAACAGTTGCAGTAAGGAAGAAACAATTTGTGGTGTAGAATAATGGACATAAGCCCCTGTAACTAATATAAGTATAGTTATTAGCCCTTTAAAAAAAAGAGATCTTTCCTGGTTAATAGATTGTGTAATTCTCTTTATTGGCACAGGTTTGATTTGAGTCATTTCTCTCAAAATCCTGTCTCCTCGATAAGTTGTTGGGTAGATCGTTCAGGGCTATAGTTCATATTGACTACATTTCTTATTGCTTCAATAATATCTAACCTCTCCTTCTCGTTTTTCAGGTAATACCTTGCCATAGAAGCTGATTGATTATAATCATATATAATAGGAAGTCCTGCTTTCTCAAACAAATCCTTAACATCTTTACGATATTCAGCCAATGGCAGAATTCCGCTTGCTATACAATCCATAATTCTCAGATGTATACCATTTATCAGACCGGGATTGGCATCCACCGGATATAACTTGCAACAATTAAGTATCGTGTTCAATTCTTTATCAGATATTCTTTTTTCCGGGTGAATGACATTTTTCTCAAGTTTCGGGAAATAGGAATACCATCGTTTGAATGATCTACTAGTATATATCTTTATGTCTAAATCAGTAAATTGATTCAGAAACATAGCTCTTTTAAAGCCGACAGACGTTGAATAAGTTGAACCAACAAATACTAAATCGGAACCCCATTTGGCCTTTTCTTCAGAACTAACTGCTTTATTATAGATTACAATGGAGTTGGATGCAACCAGAAAAAAATGTACATTTGATAACCCCGTGATCTTTAACTGTTCTTGAATCCCTGTATCGGCACAAAAGATATGATCAGCTTTAATAAGACAGGACATAAAAAATTCGTTCGTAGGAGTATAAAAAGGACTATCCCCTAGAAAGAAGCATACTTTGGCAAATTTCTTCATCTTCTCAACTGTATCAGGTAAAAGCATTTCGCTATTGTAGACTAAGACTAAATCTGGTGTATGTTTATGAAATACTTCTAGATGTCTCTTATTGATTTTAGTCACATATATTCTATACCACTTTGAACGTATTGTTAAGGGGAGTTTTCTGATGTGAGTGTGAATTTTCTCTTCAAATGATTTTGTATCCTCTCTGTAGTCATAATGTTCTACATCACAGTTATTTGTTATAAATCCCTGCTTTAATGTCTCTGCCAGAGTATAAAATTTTGGGGACAATAAAAGTACTTTCATGAATATTTTACCTAAATCAATCTTTATATGCTTGACATACACTGTATAATGGGATAACTATTACATCCGTATTATTACCGGTCCGACAAATAATCTTCTTTAAAAAGAGAAAGAATTAGCACATCATGATATTCTCCATCAAAATAGTAGTGTTGTTTTAGTCTACCTTCTTCTTTTATAACATTCAATTTCTTATGTAGGCCCATTGTACTTACATTTTTTTCAAGTGGGTAACCAAATAGCTTTCTTAGATTTAATACACCAAAAGCATAGTCTATAAGCAGCTTTAATGATTCTATACCTAATCCCATACCTCGCTTTTCTTTACTGCCTATTACTAAACCCCAAATAGCAGTTCCCGAAACATAGTCTATATTGTTTAATTGGCTAATTCCAATAAACATTTTAGATTCAATTTCGTCAATACCAAAATAGATATTTTTGTTGCTCCTGTCTGCCAGCAACATATCAAACCATTCTTTATCCATTTCAATTGTTTTAGGGAAGCGTGGATACTGAGCCAATTGAATTGTCTCCAAATCGTTTCTCCACTCACTAATTTTTTCGATGTCAGCAAATTTAAGTGGTCTCAGTATTACTTTGTCTCCTTTTAACATAATCTTACCTCATTGCTTCTTGCTTATTTTTTATAATAGTTCTATGGAATCTCTCAATCTTCTTATAGCACATTCTGCAGCAATCTCTGCTTCTTGTCTATTGGTACCCCCCGTAATAACCCATCCTGATCTTTTAGCACTATCGGTTAAAGGAGAAATTACATCTCTATCTTTAATAGCCAAATAATAGGATATCAGATTAGGTATTTCTGATAAAGAGTTATCACTGATTTTCTTTATTACAGAAAAGGGTGGAAGAGTTAGATACAGAATAACCGATCCCTTATTCTTGGTCACTCTCAGATCTGGCTTTTCCCCTAAAGCGACCTTTATTGCTGCTTTATCCATATCAATACCAGTTGATGCCTTAGTCAGATAAGAGGCAATAAAATCACCACCTAGTCGTGGACCGATTTCTAATACTATTGGTCCTTTTTCTGACCATTTGACTTCTGTATGTGCTGCTGAATTATCAATACCTAAGGAAAATATCGCTTCTTTAACTATTTTATCTATATTTCTCTTTTGTACTTCACTCAACTCTGCAGGTTGAAAGTGACCAATTTCTACAGTATTAGGATATGGTGTAATCATCTTTTCCGTATATTGGATGATTGTTGTTTCTCCATGATAAGTTATAGTTTCCACACTATATTCAGGACCATCAATGAACTCTTCAATAAGATATGAGCCATTATCAGAAAACTCAAGCGTTTTACTAACGATTTTAGTATAATCTTCATAATTATCGATCCTATAAACACCTTTGCTGGAAAAGGCATTTAACGGCTTAATAATTAAAGGATAAGAATACTTAGTTAACTCTTCCTCCGTCAATAATTTTCCATTTGAAATCAAATCTCCCTTTGCACAGGGAATACCGTTAGCCAAAAAAGCCTGCTTCATCAGATATTTATTGGTCGATCTTTCAATCACTTTCGGTGAATGAAATATATACCCCATCTCTTGTGCTAGTCTAGCCATAATTTTCAGTGGGTTTTCCATTTGCCCGGTTACTATTCCATCAACATTATTTTTTTCAGCTATTTCTTTTGTTCTCTGATAATCATCACCGGTAACCTGATAGAAAAAATCTGCTTTAGCTTTTCCAGGTGGGGTTTCCTGTGGATCGATAACTACTGAAGTCAATCCTAATTCTCTGGCTGCCTCAATAAGGGTTAACTGGTTTATCCCTGCCCCAAAGATCATTATAGTCTTTGCCAATCAGACTCCAAATACCTTCTTGACTGCTTTGATCAAAGATTCCTGTTCTCTTGTAGTCAGCGAAGGATAAATCGGCAATCTCAATAACCTGCTAAAGAACTCCATAGACCCTTTCATCTCCTCATCGGTGGCCAACCCTTTATAGTAGCTGTTTCGATGCAACGGAGTATAATGAACATTACACATCACCCCTTCTGCCCTCAAAGCATCCATTATCCAGTATCTATCTTCCGGGGGAACCAGAATACCGAAAAGATGCCAGTTATGTTTGGAGTTTTTAGTAATTTGCGGGAAATCGAGACCTGGTATGCCTTGTAACTCTTTCAGGTAGAATTCTGCTATTTCCCTTCTTTTTTCCTTCATCCAGTCGAGTTTTTTTAGCTGAGAGCAACCCAGAGCTCCCAAGACATTAGACTGGACATAGGAATTGCCTATATCGACATATTCATAATATCCTCTGTCTCTGTTATCTGTAAGAAAGGAGTATTTATCTGTTCCCTTATCCCTTAGAATCTTTATTCTTTCAGCTATCTCATCAACATCAGTAACGAGAGCACCACCTTCTCCAGTAGTCAAGTTCTTGGTACCGTGAAAACTGAAAACTGAAACATCAGCCAGTGTCCCCGTTTTCTTTCCTTTATACACCGATCCTATCGACTGAGCAGTGTCGTGAATGACATACAGGCTATGCTTCTTTGCTATCACATTAATCTCATCCATTTCAGCCGGAATACCGGCATAATCTACAGGGACTATAGCTACTGTTCTCTCGTTTATCGCTTCTTCGATCTTGCTGACATTTATACTCCCATTATCCGGATAGACATCGACTAACCTGATAGCCAGATTATTATAGAGTGCTCCCAGAGCTGAAGATGTATAGGTAAAGTTGGGCACAATAACCTCTGAACCCGGTAGAAAACCCTTTACTCTGAAGGCCAGCTCCAGGGCAGTAGTAGCACTATTCATAAAGAGTACGTGCTTGGCTCCAAGATACTCCGATAACTCTTTTTCAAACCTGCGACATTCAGGCCCATCTCCTGAAATGAAAGTCGATCTCATTGCCTTATCAACAGCCTGGAAATCATCTTCATCCAGATATGGCTTATGAATTACTATCTTCTCTTTGCAGACGGGTGTTCCGCCGTTTATAGCGAGAAGGGGATTATTTCGATTTAGCATGTTTGCTCCAAATAGTGATGAAGTAATGGGGTAATGAAGTAATGAAGAATAAAGATTCTCTCATCATGTCTTCTTTTCTCTTAAGTATTTGATCAGACCTAAAATCTGATTTCTGATAATCTTAGTATTATTCTCAATCTTTTCTAGTTCATCGGTTTTTATATAGCCAAGCTTGTCAGAAATAACTAATTGTGTATCCAGTTCTGCAATGCTTCCTAAAGCAATGTAAAGAAATTGCATAAATTCTTTATCATGTGACCTGGCAGCACCTTCTGCAATGTTAGATGGAATAGATACTGCCGCTCTTCTTATTTGAGATACGATACCATAGATTTCTTCTTTAGGATAATTAGCTGTCAACTTATAGATCTCTTCAACTAATTTTATGCTATTTATCCATACATCCAGATCTCTATGCGTCTTCATTACCTCATCACTCCATCACCCCATTACTTCATCACTTCATATCTCTACTCTGAAGTATCGGCTCCTTGCATGGCCACTTAATACCAAGTTCCGGATCATCCCAGCGGAAGGTCATCTGCTCATCGGCATCGATATACTTCCCGGCATAGGCCAATTTATAGTGAAAGACAGCATTTTCACTTTTAACATAGTATCCATTAACAAAGCCCGGAGGGATAAGTACCTGCCTGTATTTATCTGATGATAGATCAAAAGCAGCCCATTTTTTGTAGTTAGGTGAATCTTTCCTCATATCTACAACCACTTCATAGATCTCCCCACAAACACAAGAAACCAGTTTCCAAGTTTTATTGTCTCCGTGCAAACCACGCAAAACATTATTTTTAGACAGAGCAAACTTATCGTGAATAAAGTCCAGCTTTTCAGGCAAATACTCTCTATAGTTTTCTTCATTATACGAACTATAAATATTCCCCCGCAAATCCCAGAACATCGACGGTTCGAATATCAAAACATCGGGTAATATTTTAGATCTTGCTACTTTCAAATCCTTATACGACATCAATCATCTCCGATGGTTACAGGGTCACAAAGTGACAATGTATTTTTTCTTCACCTTGTTACTTTGTTACTGTGTCTACTTTGTAACCTCAAAACTCCATCACTTCTTTTCTTCATCACCTCATCACTCCATTACCCCATCACTTTTTGTCATGTCACCCCGTTACTTCGTTACCCCGTCACTTGTTAAAATATATCCTCAATCTGCGGATAGATAACAAACCCACCCTCTTTGAGGTACTGCTCTTTCTTCATCAGTTTCACGTCACTTATCACCATTTCATTCACCAGCTCTTCCACGGTATATTTTGGATCCCAGCCTAACTTCTTCTTAGCTTTGGAAGCATCACCTACGAGCAGATCCACCTCTGTCGGACGGAAATAGAAGGGATCAACCTTAACTAATATCTGTCCCTCTTTGAGATGTAAAGGTTCTCTTCCAACCATTTCCCAGAAAATGTTCTTATCTATTGATTGAATAACACCAACCTCATCGACACCCTTGCCGTTAAACTCCAGAGTGATCCCAATAACCTTGAAAGCCATCTCCACAAATGATCTTACAGCCGTAGTAACCCCGGTAGCTATGACATAATCATCCGGTTCATCCTGCTGCAGAATGAGATACATAGCTTTTACAAAGTCCTTAGCGTGACCCCAGTCCCGCTTGGCATTGAGATTTCCCAGATAGAGTGTATGCTGCAGGTTCAGAGCTATGTTTGCTACTGCTCTGGTTATCTTTCTGGTTACGAAAGTCTCACCTCGCACCGGTGATTCGTGATTAAATAAAATCCCATTGCTGGCATGTATACCATAAGCTTCCCGGTAATTCACTGTAATCCAGTATCCGTATAGTTTGGCAACAGCATAAGGCGACCTGGGATAAAAGGGTGTTGTCTCTTTCTGGGGCATCTCCTGGATCTTGCCGAAAAGTTCAGAAGTAGAAGCCTGGTAGAACTTTGTTTTATCTTTTAAACCTAACATCCTTATTGCTTCTAAAATCCTTAAAGTCCCTATACCATCAGAATTTGCCGTATATTCCGGGGTAGCGAAGCTCACCTTTACATGTGACTGGGCTGCCAGATTGTATATCTCATCTGGTTGGATAGATTGTATCATGCTGACTATGTTTGTCGAATCGGTAAGGTCGAAATAGGCATAGCTGAAATTCGAGTCCTTATCGCGGTCCTTTTCAAAGAGATGATCTATCCTTGCAGTGTTGAAGAGACTCGATCTTCTTTTCAATCCATGAACCCTGTATCCCTTCATTAATAAATATTCAGCAAGATATGCTCCATCCTGGCCGGTAATACCGGTTATCAGTGCTTTTTTCATGATTCTCCTTTTATCTTATCGAGATTTGGATAAAAATCGGGTGTTCTCATCCCCTCTCTCAGTTTCCAGTATTTAGGCTTTCGATTAGGAACAAAGATCGCACCTTCAAAGGGATTATCACTTGTGATCCACTTCTTTTCTCGCATGAAAGTGCTGTTGTAAGTCGAATATCCTCCTCTTTCCTTGCTCATATCTTTACCATAAGAATTCACCTTAATTCCTCTATGCCTTCTCCTTGATCTCGATGCTATTAATTTTGTCGTATAGTTCTTTATTTCTATACCAAACAATTCGCATCGGGCAGCATAATCATCGTCTTCGCCACCTATCTCCAGAAGTCGTTCATCAAAGTAACCAACTTTCTGATAGAGTTCTTTTGATATCAAAAAGTGACTCCACGATTTCTTCAATAAGGCAATGTCATCTTCCATAATTCCTGATCCTTGTATAAATTTCCTGAAACTCCACGCTAATTTTACATCATCATTAAGGATCAGGACCTTATCATTGCTGGCATTTATCATTATGAGATTCCACATCTTGCTTAATCCAACAGGCTTTTCATGATCGATGAGAGTAAGATTTGAGTATTTTTTACAGAATCTTCTTAAATTTGCTAAATACTTCAATTGTTTCTCTTTATTCACATCTCCATTAGCTGTGACAATAATCTGAGATCCAGGGAAAAGTAGATTAATCTGCTTAATCAATGGTATAAGACATCCTGTAAACCTATCAGCAAAAGTGGTAAGTCCAATAGAAAGATTAAAATTCGCAGAATACCGACCTATAGGCCAGATAGCATTGAGCAGATATCGCATTGTATGAAATGTCCAAAATGTTCGAAATTTTAACACCGATAAAATCATATTGATTTCCATAGCTCCTAAGACATTTAGTCGATTGTTTAATAAGCTCATCTGCCAGAGAGATTATTTGATTTTTCTAGTTATCGTAATGAATTATTATGTTAATATTAACCCCTTAGTTGATTTTACGAATTTAGCTGGTACTCCACCAACCATTGTGTATGGCGGAACGTTTTTTGTTACAACTGAATTATTCCCAACTATTGAATGATGTCCTATTGTTATTCCCGGATTGATTTGACAATATCCTGCTACATAAACATTATCTTCGATTTTAATTGGATTAGTGGGTCTAAACTTGTCGCTATTGTCTTTTAGAGGTATTCCAGATATTGCTTTTTTTGCGGAACTATGTGTGCTTAATATACTTCGATTTGCTATATGAACATAACTGCCAATTGTAATATTTTCACTCCAGTCAAGTATGACTTCTGGTCCAATATATGACTCTCCTCCAATGATTATTTTTCCTTTTCCATTTCCAGTACATACAACCCCACCTTCTATCTTTGAGTTTTTTCCTATTGAGATATTTCTAAGGATAGCATTGCTTCCTACAAAAACTCCTTCGGATAAATTAACATTATTGCCAATGTAAACGCGGTTAGATATAATACAATTAGAACCTATAACAACATCTGATGCTACATAACAATTCTTGCCAATAGAACATCTCTTCCTCAGTCTAGCCTTAAGCAAGCTTTGCTTTATTCTATTCTTCAATTTCCTATAATACTTCTTAACCATCTAGTACCTCTATTTACTACCCTATAAACAAGAGGTTTTTGTATTATTAATGGCACAATTACCTCTTTTTGTGAAAACCCTCTTTTAAATTCATAGATGCCCGGAAGATTTTTTTTGTTGATATAAGCTAGGTCGAAGAAATCACAACCGAACTGTTTTACCCGTTTAATAGCTTCCCAATATAAGACTTCTCCTAAACCTAAGTTAGGAATGTTCGCTTCGTAATTAGCCAACCAGGCAATTGCATAATTTTTATCATAGGCAATTACTCTATTAACAAAATACTGATCGCCGATTTTAGTCCATATAAAGTCAAAGTTAATGTTAACTGCATTAAATATAAGCCGCTCAAAAAAAAATTTGGGTAGCACATATATTCCTTTACGAATACTTGCTCTTTTGTAGAAATAATAAAATCGATCTAAATCATCTTCAACCTCAACTACTACATCATTCTTTTGAGCTTTATTGATCATCTTCCGTCGGTTTTTATTTAGATAATTATCCCAAATATTATTAATGTCTTCGTTTAGATCAATAATAAGAGTTTTATGAATGACTACATTATCTTCAATAATAGCATTTTCGAAATCACTTATTAAAGGCAAACCAAATACATCTAATCGAGATAGACCTTTAATTTGTATTGCATTGTAATTAATTTTATTCGGTCTGGATAGGAGCCAACCCCCGAAAGGGATATACATGAATTGCCCTGATCTGTAATAGGTATAAATACCTTTTTTGTATTTATGCATGGGACATATACCAATTAATTCATCTTCTTCATAAGCACACAAGTAGAAGAATTCAGTGTTGAAGAATTCACTAACCACTAAATTCCAATCAGGCCAGTGAGTAGGTGAAGAGAAGTTTGTTTTCAGAAATTCGATAATTACTTCAAAGTTTTTCTCTTTAACAATATCCATATTATTCAATCCATATTATTTTATTCAGCAGTAGAAACTCTTTATTGATTCGATAACGAGATTTCCTTCTTCTTCGTTCATTGATGGATACAATGGCAAAGTTATCAACTCATTCCATATACTTTCTGTGACAGGAAGCTTCCTGTAATATGGTTTATACATATCAAAAAGATGATTAGGATAATAATGAACTCCTGTAGTTATGCCTTTCTCCATTAGATAAGTTCGCAATTCATCTCTTCTTTCTGTTTTGATAACAAAGTTGTGACAAGCGGGAAACACATAGTCCTTTATTGGAGGACACTTGATTGCAGAAATCTCTTTGAAAGCATCTCTGTATCTATCAGACCAAAATCGTCTTTTATCATTCATCCATTCAAGCTTTTCCAACTGAGCTAGACCTATCGCAGCAGTGATATCATTCATATGGTACTTATAACCGAGTTCCGTAACATCATAAAACCAGTCATAGCTATTACCTGCTCCCCGGTCGAATGTATCTTTGGAAATACCTACCCAACGTAGTCTTTTTATTCTATCAGACCATTCTTTGTTACTAGTCGTTAGCATCCCTCCATCACCAGTAGCAAGATTCTTTACTGCCTGGAAACTGAATGCACCAAAATGTCCTATCGAACCTAACATCTTGTCCTTATATTTTCCACCACAGGCATGGGCACAATCCTCAATAACATAAAGATTATGTTTTACCGCCAGATCCATTATCGGGTCCATATCACAGGCATATCCACCGTAATGCACTACGATTATCGCTTTAGTTTTTTCAGTAATTAACTTCTCTATCTCTTCAGCAGTTACATTCAAATTTTCAGGCTCAATATCACAGAAAACAGGTATTCCCCCATTATATAATATAGCATGGTTTGTTGAGACAAAAGTCATGGATGGTGTGATTACTTCATATCCAGATACATCCAGACACATAAGTGCCAGATGAAGTGCTGCGGTAGCAGAATTCAATCCTAACGCATAATCTACACCTATATATTCAGCATACTTCTTCTCAAACTCCGCAGTTTTGGGGCCAAGACCCCACCAACCTGACTCAATTACTTCTTTAAGATACTTTATCTCAAGTTCATCATGATAAGGTCTGTAAACAGGTATCAAATCTCCTCCATACTTTCAAAAAATTCATTTAGTAATGGTAATTTCTTATCTTTGGCCGACAGAATACACTTATTAAGATTAATCTTCCAGTCAATCCCAATCGTTGTGTCGTCATATCTGATTCCAGCATCAAATTCGGAATGATATAATTCATCGCACTTGTATTCAACAATAGCATAATCACTTAGTACTGAAAATCCATGAGCAAACCCCTTCGGGATGAACAACTGTAAATGATTTTCGTCTGATAGATCAACGGAAATATGCTTTCCAAATGTTAGAGAATTTCTTCTGATATCAACAGCTACATCGAGAATCTTGCCCATTGTGCACCTGACTAATTTCGCTTGAGCATATGGTTCTTTCTGAAAATGTAGCCCTCTTATTGTACCATATCTGGAATAAGATAGATTATCCTGTACGAAAACAGTTCCCGCGGGTAAATACTTTTGATACTTCTCAAAGTGATAAACTTCCTGAAAGTAACCTCTTTTATCTGAATAAATTTCCTGTTCAAACAGTATCAACCCCGGTAATTCTAAAGTATATAACTTCATATCTGATATTGCTCATATAGATTATGATTTTCCAATATATTCTCAAGATATGATCTGTAATCTGAATTAGGTATTATTTCTATTGCTGATCTAAGCCCTTTAATATCCAGATATCTCATCATATATGACACCTCTTCCAGACAGGCAACTTTCAGCCCCTGCCTTTTCTCAATGGCTCCGATGAAAGTAGATGCATCAAGAAGTGCATCAGGAGTTCCAGTATCAAGCCAGGCAATACCTCTGCCTATCAGGTCAACATTCAATTTACCTCTTTTCAAATACTGATTGTTGAGATCTGTTATCTCTAATTCCCCCCTGCCTGAAGGTTTAAGATTTTCGGCAATTTCTATTACATCATTATCATAGACATATAACCCTACTACAGCATAATTCGATTTTGGCTTCAGCGGCTTTTCTTCGATTGAAAGAGCTTTTCCCTGATCGTCGAACTCAACCACTCCGTAACGTTTTGGATCCTTAACATAGTACCCAAAAACAGTAGCTCCATTGTTTCTATTAATTGCTTTTCTAATGAAATCCATTTTACCGTAGAAAATATTGTCTCCCAAGATCAATGTTACATCATCTTTACCGATAAATTTCTTCCCGATAATAAAAGCTTCCGCTATACCTTTTGGCTCTGGCTGAACAGCATAGGATATACCAACTCCCAGGTGAGAGCCGTCTTGAAAAAGATTTTGATAAAAAGGTATTGTTTCTTTGTTCGATATGATCAGAACATCTTTAATACCGCCCAACATCAGAGTAGACAATGGATAATAGATCATCGGTTTGTCATAGATCATCACCAATTGTTTACTATAACACAATGACGTTGGATACATTCGTGATCCTGCACCTCCGGCTAATATGATACCCTTCATAATTTACTCCTGCTATATTCAATTTCTTCGTTTATTGCGTATGATTTCACAATGTTTTAAAATTCTTTGATAGTTACTTGGTTTTGCTAAATACATGAAATACCTTTTCCATAAATACATCTTTGATATATAAATAATCCTTCATGCCAAATAGTTCCGTTAGTCCTAATGTAGCTACCGTAAAGACAACACACTGTGTCACCAAAGTAATAAGAGGAGGTGTTGTCAGCAAAAGATCGAAAGAAAAAACAAGAATTCCTACTGTCACTGATAGCAAAAAGGAAGGAAAAATATCAGACAACTGATCAAATGATGTATAGCTAATAAACTTACCGCTCCAGTGACTATATATAAAAAATATGGCAATTGAATGAACTATCATACCGATTATCATTACATCTATACTGAACAAGATACCTGATAAAACGACCGGTACAAGCAATAGCTTGCTTGCCAGGTTGATCTTCAATACGATGTCACTTCTACCCTGAACTAAAAGCATATTAGAGTTTACTGCTATCAGGGGCACAAAAATCCCAACAAAACAAAGTAAGCGAAGGTACGGTACGGAAGGTAACCACTGATCGCCAATTAAAGTGATAGTAAGTGTTCTAGAAATGGCCGCTAAACTTACCAATGGAACCAAAGTAATTAGCATTATGCTTTTTATTAATTTCCGATAGGCTGTTTTTAGTCTCAATGTGTTATCCTGAATAGAGGATAAAGCAGGATAAGTAACTTTTTGGACAACAATAGTTATGTTTTGAGATAATAGATTCTTAAACCTCTCGGCTCTCGTATAAAAACCAAGATCTGATGCGGCATAAAACTTCCCAATAACAATCGATACCACATTTCTTTGCACAGTGTTTAAAAAACCGCTGACTAAAAGCTTCCACCCAAATGAAAACATCTGTTTGAAAGATTCGACACAAAACACAAAAGAAGGCATCCATCGATTCCAGTAGAATAACAACAACATACTGATAAAAGCAATTAATAACTGTTTTGTTACCAGACTCCAAACTCCAAATCCGTGATAAGCTAGATAAATCGCTGTGATGCCTGACACAACAGAAGATAAGATCGAGATTTTTGCCAGCAACTTGAAATTAATTTTTTTCATTAACATTGTTCTCTGAACAATGGATAAGGACCTTAATATTAATATCAATCCGGATAAGCGTATGATTGGTTTTATTTGGGGTTCGTTAAAAAAAACACTTATTGCTCCCGCAAAGATGAATAATATAATATATACTGCAATACTAATGGCCAAATTATAATAAAACACTGTTGAGAGGTCTGCTTGGGTGCAGTCTGTTTTTCTTATCAAGGCACTTGGTAACCCGCTTGATACAAAAGGTTCAAAGAATGCTATAAAAACTAAAGTCATCCCAAATAGGCCAAATTCTGCCGGAGTGAGCAATCTGGCCATGATAATGCCGAAAATGAATGCTATACCATTTGTCGAAATGTTCTCGATAAAACTCCAACTTAATCCGGATACAGTTTGATGTTTAAGTGTCATTTAAGTTAAGGTTTGGGTTGAGAGCAAGGGGTGTAGAGCATAGGGCTAAGTGCTTAGAGCAAAGAGTAAAAGGAAAAATTACTTCATCAGTAACGTCTTTCTGAAAGCAGAAATCATTTTGCTAATACTCAATAACTCTTCTTTCAACTCTTCTAACTCAGCCAAACTGATTATACCCCTGCGATTATAAATGATTAAGATATTTACACATTCAAATACCGATCTTCTCGATATATTAAGAAATTGTGAGAACTCCTTATTATGATTAGAAGCAGAGCCTTCTGCTATGTTATTTGTTATACTCGTTGCTGCAGCTGGAAGTTGCTCAGAAAATCTATAATACTTCAACTTATCTGACTTATCAGCGATATCAAAAAGTCTATCAGAAAGATCTATTGCTTTTCGCCAGATGTCTAAACCTTCAAACCTAAACATTCTCTCCGCTCTCAGCCCTTAGCTCTTTGCTCTCAGCTCTTAGCTCCAAGCCCTAATCGCTCCTGCTGATACTTCCTCTCTTGAATATCCTTCCACCAATCATCATTGTCGAGATACCACTGGATAGTTTTGCGGATGCCGGTTTCGAAGGTCTCTTTCGGTTTCCAGCCGAGTTCCCTTTGTATCTTGGAAGCATCAATAGCATATCGGAGATCATGGCCGGGACGATCCTGAACATAGGTTATTAATTCAGTATATGATTTATGTTTATCAGAAGGCCTTAGATCATCTAGTATTTGACAGATATGAATAACAATATCGATATTACGAATCTCGTTGTGGCCACCAATGTTGTAGGTTTCTCCAACATCTCCCTCTCTGATTACCACGTCAATAGCTTCACAATGATCTTCAACAAAGAGCCAGTCTCGGACATTCAAACCCTTTCCGTAAACAGGGAGAGGTTTATGAGACAGACAGTTAAGGATCATCAATGGGATGAGTTTTTCGGGGAATTGATAAGCTCCATAATTATTGGAGCAATTGGTGATCAGAACCGGCAATCCGAAAGTTCTTTTCCAGACACGGACCAGGTGATCAGAAGATGCTTTAGAAGCTGAATAGGGTGAACTCGGATCATAAGGGGTCGTTTCTTCGAAAAGACCTTCATCTCCCAGCGAACCATAAACTTCATCGGTGGAAACATGATGAAAACGAAAACGTTCTTGCCTCTCGTTATCGAGTTCTCGGTAATAATGTAATGCGTTCTGTAACAAGACAGCAGTACCGACGATATTCGTATTGATGAACTCCATAGGACCATCAATAGACCGATCAACATGAGACTCAGCAGCAAAATTAACAATAACATCCGGTTTATGCTCTTGAAAGATCTTGCCTATTGCCTGATTGTTACAGATATCTACTTTTTCAAAGAAGTAGCGGGAACCACCAAACTCTTTGTCTATGCTCTTCAGATTATTTGGGTTACCCGCATAGCTTAGTTTATCTACATTGATGACCTTTCCGGAAAACCCCGGTCTTTTGAAAAGATAATGAATGAAGTTTGAGCCGATGAAGCCCGCTCCTCCAGTTATTAGATAATTCATTTTTCAGTTCCTCTGTATTACTCTATATTATTCTCACTTTTCGGGATTGATGGAATCCGAATTGAGCAGCATAAAATATGATTTTAATCACTTCTTAATAAACATTCTTCCATGGTAGGTTTTGAAATATTTCTCACGTCTCAGGGCATCTTCTTTTGATAAGTCATTAAAATACTCCAGAGGTTGAGGATAAGGATAAGGCAAAGTTTGAGGTTAAGGTTAAAATATTCAATCAAATCTATCTTGTGTTTATGTTCATAGGTTTTCCATTGGAAAGAAATATAGTCGGCACCTTGCCGACTGGGAGGACACACTATGCCAATTAATTTAGATATCCAATGGGAGCTTAGCTTCGAAAGGAAATCCAAGGAGCGAAGCAATGTAGGATGTACAATGTACGATTTACAATGGAAACACCATAGGTTGCTTAAGCAAGTCCATTGGAAGCTAAGCAAGGAAGAAGGAGTTAATAGCTACCAGTTAACAGAAAACATAAAGTGTTAATCTATAAGTGAGTAGAAACTTGCTAAGAGAAAATGATTCCAAAATTATAGTAGACTAACCATTGGCTACAAAAACAATGATTAATCAATACTGTTAGTAGATTAGATGTTTATAACCCATAATCCCCTTGAAGCATAGTTAAAAAACTATTATCCTGAAGCAAGGAAGAGTTATTACCACTATAGTAAAACCCTCCATATTCTTTTTTCCTGGGAATCTGTAAACACCTTTTCCCTGCTTTGATCACATTATCGTCGTATGCTGGGATTTTTATATTATCGCCAGGGTTTTGACTTAATAGAAAGAGAATGATATGCTCTGCATATTTAGTGATATTTTCTCCCCAGATATCCACCAAAGTATAACTAAATCCGGAATTATGCATAATAAAAAACCCAAGTAATCTGCTCTCTTGTTTGATATAATAGATTTCCATTCTTTTAGATATCCAACGAAGATATCGGCTATCTCGTACATTGGTGAAAAGGTATTTTTGTTTTGTTCTTTCCCACAATAGATTAATCTCATCTCCAATATCTGATGACTGAAGTCGTTCGATGGAAATTGAAGAATTCCTCCTTGATCGAGATGAAACCAATATTCTTATCAAAAACCTGTGGAAAAATAGTAAAGCTCTTCGTACAGGATATTTTCGATACTTTCCAGGATAACCGTAGTACTCATAAAGATAATCAGCACAATTATACTTTTTTAATTTAAGGGTGGTTAAAAGCTTCTTTACGACGTCAATAGCTGTAGAATTGAAGTACACATAGTCTTTAATAATCTCCATCCGTTTAAAAAAAAGATCTATACTGTAGTTCCTGAATTGAGGAAATATAAACCAACTCGAAGCATTAACAACGACTGTCTCTTTTCCGTTCCATAGCATTCTCGTGGGAATATTACCAATAAATCCAACTATCTTATATCCCGATCTTAGAACTAGGCCTCTTGGGAAACCTTCATAAAATGCAGGATTTTCTTCCCACCGAAAATAAATCAATTGCCGCCATTCATCCAAAGTGCGGTTCTGATCAGGGAATTGATGCAAGAATTGTGCTAATTCTGGATAATCTGTTTTATCTACACTATCAATTGTGCAGTTCAATATTGCTCCGGTATTGTCAAAACTATATCTATGTCATTTAAATCTAATTCACAATGAAACATATCCGCCATCTATAACAATATTCGTTCCGGTTATCCATTTTGCAGATTCACTAAGTAAGAAGACACAAGTGTCCGCTACATCCTTGGGTTGTCCAATACCGAGAGGATGAGCTTTTATCATCTCTTCCACGGCATCACTGGTTGTTTTATCCATCATTGCTTGAGACATACCTGTTTTAACGACGGCAGGTGACACACAGTTTACTCTTATGTTGTAACGGGCAAGTTCTACAGCAAGGGATCGGGTTCCTGAGATCAGGGCACCCTTTGTTGCACTATAGACAGTTTTAGTCGGCTGTCCTGTAATACCCATTACGCTGGAAATATATATAATGCTTGCTCCGTCAGGATTGATATTCTTTTTCTTAACTATATGTTTTGTCAGTTCAAATCCGGATATAACATTCACGGCAAAAGCCCTTTCAAAATGATGTGGTTCTGTTAACTTCAACGGTAATACTATTTCTATTCCGGCAGAATGTATAAAACCAGATATAAATCCGATATCTTCAACAACTCTACTTACAAGGTCTTTCAGCTTATCATATTCAACCAGGTCCTGACAATAAATTTTATGCCCTTCGCCTGATAACTTCAATAAGGTTTCCTTTAAACGGTTTTCATCTCTTCCTAACAGAGCTACTTTTGCTCCCTGTTCACTGCATCTGATTGCACAGGATCTTCCGATACCTGATGAAGCTCCGGATATTATTACTGTTTTGTCATTGAGTTCCAACATATAACAAACCTATATCTCAATCAATTCAGTGATGTGTGGAGTGCTCAAAGTAAAAAATGCTGAGGCCAGAGATAAACCTACACCAAAACCGGAAACAAGAATTTTTCTTGGTATGTCAAACTTATCTTTCACGCTAGTAGCAATAGTTAGAGGAATAGAGACAGAGCTAGTATTACCAAATTTCTCAAAACTGTAGGGCACTTTTTCCTTTTCAAGCTTTAGCATCTTTCGGACGTGTTCGTTCATAAACCTGTTCGCTTGATGAAAGACATAATAGTCAACTTCCTCTTTTTCGAGTTGACTCAACCTAAGTACTTCTCTGACATGCCGGGGTACATTTGTTATAACAAACTCAAATACCCCTTCTCCATCCATATGCACTTGTTCATCACTATGAAAACATCCGCCAGGTTGCTCTTTTTCTAAGAATGATTCCGAAGTACAGGGATTTCTATATCCACCTGACTTGATCATTATATAGTCAGCCTTTGAGCCATCAGAGTCCAGTTTGAAATATGATTCGCCATATATCTCTCCCCTTTCTACAAGACAGACAGTAGCTGCATCACCAAAAAGAAATCCTGTCTTCCTGTCTTTGAAAGAGTAGACTTTTGTTCTTGTCTCTGCATTAATCAATAATACTCTATCTACTGTCGGCTGGGTAGCAAAACTATAAGCCATGCTGAGACCATAAACAAAGCCGGAACATCCAAGATTAACGTCAAAGGCGGCACAAGTCTTTGGTAAACCAAGTTTATGTTGAAGAATAATACCAGTTGCAGGAATCCTATAATCAGCGGTTTGAGATACAAATATAAGTGCATCAATAGAGCTTCTATCAATATTCATATCGCCGAGTAACCTTTCAGCAGCAGCCAGTCCGAGATCTGAGGAGCACATATCTCTATCAGTCACTCTTCTCTCTTCTACTCCGATTTTTTCCACTATCTTCTCTGCATCGTCACTTTCGAAGTATTTATTGTCTGTTCTGTTATGATAGATATTTTTTGGCACAGCAGCTGAAAGCCCTGAAATACCAACACCATTGAACTTCAATACAGCCATAGTTATTGATGTGACTCCAGATAGCCAGCAAGATCTTTTATTGTTATGATTTTTTGGAAATCATCTCGTGGAATAACGAAACCAAAATCTTCGTCAATCTTGGCAATAACGGATAGATAGGCTAACGAATCCCATTCTTCGTATTCTCTAAATTTGTCGTCGGGATTTACTGTTCCACTGTCTCTTTCCAAGACATCTTCAAATAATTCTTTGATTTTATTTAACATAAGACCTCCATGCGAATGGGAAAAATAGTTATTAGTTAATAGCTATTAGTTACTAGTTGATAGTACGTTTTGATTCTGCCAAAACTTTTTTCACCTCTCGTTGGAACCTCATCAGAATAGGGATTCAGAGGATTTTCTGTATTATCTGAATGAAATTTGTGAAGCATAGATTGTAGAGTTGCTTAGTTGCTTGGTTACTTAGTTGCTTGGTTAAAATCCTACGGGAGCTTAGCTGTGAAGGAAAAACCAAAGGAAGGTTTAGCAATGAATAATGAATGATGAATAATGAATAATTACCGATGGTAGCATAGCAATGAAGTAAAAACCAAAGGAAGGAATAGCAAGTCCATTGGTAGCAAAGCAAGGAGGAAAGAAAAATCAAGGAGGACAAGGAAAATGTGTAAAAAGAGAATTCCGAGGCAGATAGAGCATCTGGTGAGTAATACCGTGAAGCATTATCTGAATTCTAAAGAGAGCCTGCAGAGACTGGTTGATATGACCAACTGGGTCAAGGGGAGATGCGGGGATTATGTGTTTCAAACGTCGCACGGGACACAGCAGATCAAGCTCTACGAGCCTCAAAAGTACAAGAACCATATCAACACACCTTTGAGGAAGCGAGTAAGAGAGATAATGAAACTGGCCAACGAAGATCCGACACCGTCACTGAAAGAGAAACTCAGGTACCTGTTCAGGACCTATCCCTACTACCTGAAGAAGGAGCAGCCGATCAAGCTGAAGCTGAAGAACTTCTACTTTACAGAGCCTGTCAGGGAGGGAGCTACCCTTTTGATCTATAAGATGGAACCTGAAGGTTTCAAGGACCTGGAAAATGATTTCCTGTATGATGTAGTGCCCTACTATCCCGACCAGACCATAGAGTTCTCTTATCAGGGGGAGGAGGAGGAATGGTTCTATGGTAGGATTAATGGGACGTATGTGTTGTCGAATGTGCTGAGGTTTTATTGGAGGTAGATTATCTGGTTGCTTGGTTGTTTAGTTGCTTAGTTGCTTGGTTAAAATCCTACGGGTGGAATAGCTTCGAAGAAAAAACCATAGGAAGCAGAGCAGGATTAGTGGTTGCTTGGTTGATTCTGGTTGCTTGGTTTTTTAGTTGCTTAGTTGCTTGGTTAAAATCCTACGGGTGGAATAGCTTCGAAGAAAAAACCATAGGAAGCAGAGCAGGATTAGTGGTTGCTTGGTTGATTCTGGTTGCTTAGTTACTTAGTTGCTTGGTTGTTTGGTTAAAATCCTACGGGAGTGAAGCAAGGTTAGGCAAGGAGTTCATTATTTTTTGATTCTGGTTTTGAGGTATTTGATGAAACCACCGATCATCTTCTGAACAGATAATGTCCTTTCCTCGAGTTCAGAAAAAGTTGATTCATCAATATATCCACAATCTAAAGCGACGTAAAGTAGGGAAAGAACTTCCGAAGCTGACCGATAAGAATATCCAAGGAAAACCAGAAATGATTTGGTAGAGCCGCTATCGAAACCTTCTGCTATATTAGACATAATCGAAACTGCTGCTCTCCGAATCTGATCCTTAAATCCGAAGTCAATCCTGACATTGCCCGCCGAAGTTATCTTGTAAATCTCTGAAACAAGAATACGTGCCTCTTTCCAGGCATCGATGTCAGTGAAAGATTTGAGGAACATGATAGATTCTGGTTGCTTAGTTGCTTAGTTACTTAGTTACTTAGTTGCTTGGTTGTTTGGTTAAAATCCTACGGGAGGAATAGCTTATGAAGAAAAAACTATAGGGAGCAGAGCAAGCTTAAACAATGTATTTTTTCCGGGGGAAATTTGTCGGGTAGATAGAGCTTCGCCGCGTCACCTCCACAAGGTTTTTTATAACCTTAAGGTGAGCAAAAACTTAGGTTGCCAGAACAATTTAAATCAAAATCAGCAATACACTAATAATACACCGTATCATTGGGATTTGGTTAAGGAAATTGTCAAGAAATAGTTGAAATGGTGCTGGGGTTACTTGGTTGTTTAGTTGTTTGGTTAAAATCCTACGGGAGTGAAGCAATGAACAATGAACAATGAATAATGAATAATGAATGATGAAGAATGAATAATGAATAATTGGACCAGAGGGAGAAGAAGCAAGCTACCGGGGGAAAAGCGAGTGTAAAATAGCCACCGAAAGACACCGAATACGCCGAATAGTTATGATTCACCAGCATATGATGATACATTCTTTCTTTTTCTCCGTAAAAAGAACCGAGGAAAACTCTTCCTCGTGGCTGCTACCGAGCTCGGCGAAGCCCACGAAACAAAGAAAACCTCTCCAGCGTACAATCTAACAGCTAAAAACCTTCTCGAACGGGCTTCTCTCGATAAACTCCTCGCTTCGCTCGTCGGACAGTATCTTCGAAGCCCATTCTCGTACGGTTTTATTAACGCTGTTAATTGTAATGCCGGATTTTATCTATTCCCACCCGCCGCCCCGTAGTGGTTCTAGCGAGGGGAATAGCAGGGAGAATAAGTGACGGGGTGACGGAGTAATGAGGTGATGAGGTTAATGAATAATGAATAATGAATAATTATCAAAGGAAGCAGAGCAAGTCCATTGGGAGTAAAAGCAAGGCCTTTGGAAGTGTAGCAAGTAGGGTTAGAAGAAATAAGTTGACAAAAATGGGTAAATTAAACCAGGGTTGAATTGGAGTTGAGTGGTGTTTTCGGGCGGGCAGGCGGAAATATGAAAAATGATTTTATCTTTACCGAAACGAAGACGATTTTGATCGCTGATGACAGGGAAGAATCCAGAAAATTAATCGCGAGCCATTTAGAGACGACAGGGTATAAGACCATCCAGACGGATAGTGGCCGCAAGGCGCTGGAGATCTTTCAGAGCCGCAAGATCGACCTTGTAATTTGTGATATCAAGACCCCGATAACTACCGGGCCGAAGACCTCGTCTTTTCTGGAGGGCTTTTCTGTTAACGAGCTGCTGGAAGGGATAAAGAGGCTTTCTCCCGATACTCCTGTTATATTCGTTACCAGCTACATTCCGACTCCAGCTCAGAAGCTGGAGATGAAAGACAAGGCGGACGCCTACCTGGAGAAACCGATTTCCTTACACAGCCTGACGAGAACAGTGAAGACCCTCATAGACAGTCCTTTCAGCAGCAGAGAAGAGAGGGACGATGAAGATCTGAGGTCTCCGGAGAGATTATCCCGGCAAAAGATGCAGCCGATAGCCGAGAGTGAAGAGCAGAAATTCGATTTCGACCGATACCTGCAGGTACTCAGGCTGCACAGGTGGAAATTTGCCGCCATACTGGGACTCTCCCTGCTGTTTGCCCTGTTCCTCGGCCTGAAGATCGGGAGGGATTTTTATGAAGTGACTTTTGAGATCTTCTTTCTCCGGGCTGATAATCCCTATGCCCAGGAGGCAGACTTGCCGATGGTCTCTACCGGATTCAATACCAATTTCTGGCTCAGTGTGATGAACTCCGACGAGGTTGCCAGACTGACGGAAATCAATTCCGGCTATTACTTCCCGGAGGGCTCGGTCCAGAAGATGATAAAAAGCAAAGCAACCGACAGACGGGACATATCCAATCCGGTATTCGAGGTAACGCTAAAAGCCCGGGACAACGTGATGATACCCCATCTGAGCAGGGCCTATGTCTCTGCTCTGAACGATTATATAGTGAACTATCAGATAGATTCCTCGGAGAAGCTGATCACCTACCTGATCAATCAGATTGCCGCCCAGAACGATCAGTTAGCCGAGATCGACAGGGTGCTGATCTCGGAACAGGGATCGAATCCCTATCTGGCAAGCGATTTCAGTAAACTCTCCACCGACCTGGAGACTTATCGCAAGAACCTGACCGCAGCCCAGATCGAACTCTCCTCTATCAGGGCGTCACGCAGACATACAGAAGCGGAACTGGCGCGTCTCGATGCACCACTGCCTACAGAGGCGGTATTCTCCGAACAGTTGCGAGAACGGCTCGTGCAGTTGAATGATGAATTGAACAGGGCATTGACCGACAAGCAGGAGGCACATCCGGAAGTGATAGCGATAAGGAACAACATAGCACGTATCAACCGGATGTTGAGCGAAGAGCTGGAAGAGAACATCGGCCAGAGCACTCTGCTCCGTAACACCTCCTCACGCCAGCAGTTGATGAGCAGGTATGTCGATCTGCAGGTTTCGGAACTCTCGTTAGCTACCCGCGTGCAATCGCTGCAGAAGGTGATCAACGAGCTGGAAGGCCAGATGTTTCCCGACGATACAGATGCCAGGCAGCAGCAGCTCGTCCGGAACAGAGAGCTGATCCTGATGAAGATAAAGATGCTCAATGCGCGGCTTCTGGACGTGCAGTCATCCGCCCAGGCCAACCTCAGCAGATTCGTAACGATAGATGAGCCGCATATCCCGCAGGAGAAAGCGGGTAAGAGCCTTCTGCACTATCTCCTTATCGGCCTGCTCATCGGGATCGGTGCCGGGGCAGTTGGTGTTTACGTCTATGACCGTATCGACCGCCGTTTCGTCGTTCCGGAAGATATGCAGAAATTCGAGGAGCTAATCTCTTTCGGAAACGTCTATCATAATAAGGAGATCCCCTCCTATTTTCCGGCTCACGATTCTCTGGCTCAGCTAATCAGCCAGGATAACGAGATCAGAGAGACAATATTCAGTATCAGGAAACAGCTGACGAAATCGGGCAGCAAGACGATATTCGTCTGTAGTCCGGTCCGGGAAGAGGGTAAGAGCCTCCTCTCGATGCTGCTGGCTACCGGCCTGGCAGACAGGAAGCTGAGTGTCCTGCTCGTCGATACCGACGTCTATAACCCGAAAGTATCACAACTCTATAACAAGGAATACTGCCGTGGTTTTTCCGATTTCGTGATGGGTAAATGCGCTTTTGAGAAGGTTGTATATCCGACCGATAACGAACATCTGATGCTCACCCCGGCAGGGACGAACGAGAGGCTGGACGATTTCCGCTACGAGGAGGATGCCTGTGCTTCCTTCGTAGAGAAAGCTTACGGGGTGTTCGACATCATACTGTTCGATACACCGGCAGCACTCTTCATCCCGGAGATCGCCAATCTGCTGGAGGTGATGGACCTGGCAGTTGTAGTCGTCAGGCTGGGGCTGACCACCGAAGCCTCTTTCGAACGGCTGACAAAGCGAATAGCCCTCTGTGAAAGACCGTCAGCCGGATACATCATCAACGGGGTAAGGAGCAGTATCATCAGCGGCCGTTACAACTACTATGACTATTACGGCTATCAGCCGAAGCGGGAGAAGAAGATGGAGAGGCCGAAGATCGATGAGCTGCTGAAACAGAACAGGAGGCGACGCCGATGAAAAGGGCTTATAGAGACGGCCAGAACCAGGTCCTGAAGATACTCTTTTGGTTGATCATCATCACCGGGTTTGTCGTTACCTTCCTCCTTATTAATAAAAACAAGACAGAACTGCCGGCTGGTGGGAGTGAGATTGCACAAGAGGGGCTGACCCTGCTGATTGCCGGAATAGACAGCTACGAGCTGACTGATACGATGATGCTGGCTAGAATAGACGATGAGAAAGAGGAGGTGCAGGTAGTCTCCGTCCCGCGTGACCTGCTCGTCTTCGACGACCGGGGAAGGCCTATAAAGATCAATTCGGTATTCAAGCGGGCAAGAGTAAATGGAGCAGAAAGAGACCAGGCAATGAAGCAGCTCGGGTATTACCTGACACGGGTAACCGGCCTGGAATTCGACCGTTACGTGGCGATTGACTTCCAGCTCTTCATCGATCTGATTGGCGAGCTGGAGGGGGGAGTGACCATCGACCTGAAGGATACATTCCTGGAGAAAAGGGGTGAGTTCCCGGAGAACCGGCCGGTATATTCGCTCGATGGAGATGAAGCTCTCCTCTATTCACGTGACCGTTATTCCGTGGCAGGTGGCGACCTGGGAAGAGCGAGAAGACAGCAGCAGGTCGTGAAATCGGTAGCAGAAGAGATCGTCGGGATGAACCTGATAAAGGATGCAGGACGCATACTCCGTATCATCAGCCTCTACCAGAGATACTCCTTTACCGACCTCAACTTCGCAACAATGGCAAATCTCTATCAGCGATACAGAAGAATAGAGGATTACAATCTCTATACCCTCGTGATCGGCAAAGAGCTGAAAAATGGCCTGCTGAGAGAATCCTTCCGGCAGACGGGAGCAGGCTGGGAATATTTTCTGGAGCCTGGAGCTGGTGAAGAGAATTATCTGCAGATCCGGGAAGAGATCAGGAACATCACCCGGCAGGAAGAGTATCGTGAAGAAAACCAGAAAATAAGAGAAGAGAGTGCCAGGGTGAGGATTTACGCCAGCGAAGATAGAAGAGGGAGAGAGCTGACAGAATTGCTGCAGGCCAAAGGGATGCGGGCCAGCCTGGCAGAGAGTCAGGGATTGCGGGAGAGCCTGAAGAGCATCTCCGTTAATCCGGAAATATATGACAGATATCCCGCGACAATCGTTTACCTGGAGAATCTGCTGAACGTCAGGGCCGATAAGGACGAACGCTTGAGCTTAACCGACAACATGGTTGAGATAGTTATCACTCCGGGAAAGGGAACAAATTTTCCCTGATGACAGATGATCTCCCGGCCTGATATCCGATGATAAAAAGGGAGGGAGAAGATATAACCCGGAAAAGACCAAGAGGTAATATATGAAAGAGATCATTAACCGTTTTTTGTTTCTGTTTATCTTACTGTTGCTTACGCTGAGCGGCCAGTTACACGGTAATATATACACCATAAGCCCCGGCGACCTGCTGGAAATCAGAACACTGGGCCATCCGGAGTTTACGGTTTCCAATATATACGTCCTGCCGGATGGAACCTTCCATTTCCCCGGTATTGGAGCAATAGAATGTGCCGGAAAGAATCCTCACGAACTCGCCCTGGAACTGGAAGAGAGACTGGAGGTCTATGTCGTTAATCCGATGGTAACCGTCTTCATCAAACAGGTAGAGAATCAGCGGGCTAATATCTACGGCTATGTCAATGCACCAGGGAGATATTACATCAGTGAAGGAACAGATATCTTTGCCGCTTTCGGTATCGCTGGCGGGGTGGTCAATTTCCGGAGGGGAACTATCGTGAAGATCATCAGAGCCGACAGGTCTGTGGAAGAATACCGGGTGAGGAATTACGTCGGTGCCGACAGGATAGTACACGAGGTACCACGGCTCTATGCCGGTGATACGATGTATGTCAGAGAGCCGTGCTATATACTGACAGATGAATGGCGGACTTTTTTATATACGATCGTGGTGACTATATCGATCCTGACGTATATTAATAATTATCATTAAGGGTCATGAGGTTAATGAATAATGAATAATGAACAATGAATAATTGGACCAGAGGGAGAAGAAGCAAGCTACCGGGGGGAAAAGCAAGTGTTAATAGCCACCGAAAGACACCGAAGACACTGAATTATGACGCCCCAGCGTATTGTTATACTTTCTTTCTTTTTCTCCGTAAAAAGAAAGAAACAAAGAAAACCTCTCCAGCGTACAATATAACAGCTAAAAACCTTCTCGAACGGGCTTCTCTCGATAAACTCCTCGCTTCGCTCGTCGGACAGTATCTTCGAAGCCCCTTCTCGTACGGTTTTATTAACGCTGTTAATTGTAATGCTGGATTTTATCTATTCCCACCCACCACCACGTAGTGGTTCTAGCGAGGGGAGTAGCAGGGAGATAGAGTGACGAAGTAATGAGGTAATGGGGTGATGAGGTTAATGAAAAATGAATAATGAATGCCCCGGCGGAAGTAAAGCAAGTCCATTGGTAGCAAAGCAGGGGGTTATGACAGGCAGGAGCTTGCCTACCCTTCATCATTTTTACTTATTCGAGTCATTTGTATCTATTTGTGGACAAAAACCTTGCTTCGCCTTCCGCAGGATTTTAACTAAACAACTAAGCAACCCCAGCACCATTTTCTTGCTTCGCCTTCCTCCGGATCTCACAACTCACTACTCACTACTTTTTGTCACTCCGTCACTTCGTCACCCATCTCTCCTTCATCTTCCTCCCTCTGGTTCTTCATTGTACATCCTAAATTCTAAATCCTACATCCTTTTCGCTTCCTCCGGTTTTTCCACTAATCCCTAATCCCTGATTTCTGATCTCTGATCTCTGATCTCCATTCTCCGATCTCTGCTAACCAACTAATAACTATTAGCTAATAACTAATAACTCATGACTCTCCTTGCTAAACTCCCAATGGACTTGCTTCTCTTCCCCTGGTTTTTCCATTCTACATCCTAAATTCTAAATCCTCCATCCTTTTCGCTTCCTCCGGTTTTTCCACTAATCCCTAATCCCTGATTTCTGTTCTCTGATCTCCGTTCTCCGATTCCTGCTAACCAACTAATAACTATTAGCTAATAACTAATAACTCATAACTCTCCTTGCTAAACTCCCAATGAACTTGCTTCTCTTCCCCTGGTTTTTCCATTCTACATCCTACATTCTAAATCCTACATCCTTTTCCCTCACCCCATCTCTTCATTACTCCATTACTTCATCACATCATCACTTCGCCACCAATCTCCCCTTGCTTTACTCCTATATGCTTGCTATGCTTCTCCTGGATCTCACAACTCACCACTCACAACTCACTACTTTTTGTCACCCCATCACTCCATCACCCCGTCACTACCACTTCTTGCTTTCCCCCCAACGTCCTCACAACTATCTTTCCATAAACCCTATTTCATTGATAACAATCACACCTTTCGGGGTTATATCGAAGATGAGTTCGATAGAGGCAAGGCGATTAAGGTCGAAGGCGGGATTGATATTCCGCAATTTTTGGAGATCGAACATAAATAGCTGCTTGATGCTCTCGCCGTGAGGTTCAGGATGAAAGAGGGGGAGTTTACCGAGTTTGGCTTCCAGTTTCGGCTGGAGCGGGGCAAAAGAACTGAGTGGGAAGCATATCTCCTGGCCGCGGCTATCGCTTATGCGGATGGTGAAATCGATATAATCGGGTTTCTTTTCTTCCTCTTCTTCTTCGGGCTCTGCAGCTACCAGGAGGCTGTCATCTGCGGTTTCAGTTGTTTCTTCTTCATCTTCAACTTCACGAGGTGAGGGTGACTGGCCGGTATCAGCAAGGGTGAGATAGAGCATTTCGCGGGAGAGGAGGAAGGGTGGCAGGTCGATCCTGTAGGAGCCGACAAGAGTGTCCGCCTCCGTGTTCCAGCCGATATACGCACCTTTGGAGTCCATACTGTAATGCTTGAGCTTGATCCTTCTCTCATACCAGTCGGTAAGGTTTCGAGCTGATATACTACCGTTCGATATCGTTGTCGTGGCCAGGTCGAGATCTTCGTCATAGTTACAGACCGGATACATTCCGTAATGGCGGTACTGCTGGAGGTAAACTGTCTCCGGTAGCCAGTGGGGAGGTGCGTGACGGTAATCTATGAAGATTTTTTTGTATTCGGGTGCATGCATCAGCGTATTCTCGAGGAAAGCGGTGAGGAAGACTTTTGCTATACGCCTCTGCTCTTCGCCGCTGAGTAACTGCCTGAGGTTATACTGATTGATCCGGGGTGTGTCGAAATCTCTCTTACCCCAGACGGTATTGAACTGGCCGTGGTTAGCTCTATAGATATAGAGTGTAGCGGCAAAACCTTCGAATTCCGGCGAGAATTCTATCCTCTCGAACTGTCGCAACCCGGAGAAGGAATCAACATCGCCATCGTGCGAGCCGTGAATCGTGAGATAATTGATATCGGAGAGAGGCGTCCTGACGATAGAGGGGGTGTATTGTCCGTCACAGGGTGCAATGGCAATAAGAGAGCGGATATTGAAATTGTAATCGAAGGTTACACTGGCATCATCGGGATAAAAGGGAAGCCTGTTGAAGAGGGCGGCATGAGCTATCGCCTCTCCCCCGCGAGAATGGCCGACGAGAGCGATGCTCTCCATATCGACCCGGCTGTAGAAGGGGTTATCCGGAGTTTCATTCCAGTGTTGCCACTGACGGAGATGCTCGAGAAGAAGCCAGCCGCGGGCATCGTTCTCATCTTTCAGGCTGCCGAAGATATCTGTGAAGGAACCGTTAAGAAAATTCTGATCTACCGAGACAGTGATCATACCCCTGCTGGCCCAGAGCTCTCCCAGATAAGAGTATCCGGGATCGGAATAATCCTGGGCCAGATGATTGCCGTGTACGATGAGAACGAGAGGAAAGGGGCCAATTCCGTCGGGATACCAGACCCGGCCGTTGAGTGGCAGCTCGCTATCATCGAACCCGAAATACCAGGTGCGGAGTTTACCACTTATTCCATCCCAGCCGGAAAGGAATTTCGAACCGTCAACCGGATCGGTGAAAAGGTCGGCCATAATGCCGTATTCCGCACGTTGAGCATCTTTACCGGAACCGTATGTGGAATATACCACAGGATAAGGACCGTAGTTGGCAGGATTTTCGTAATCTATGACATCAGGATGATAATCTGTCTGGAGTGAGGCGATGACCGGCTTCTCGATCTCACTGCCGGGATGGATTAGCCAGAAAGCCCAGAGAACAATGGCGAGAAAGCCGATAAGAAAAATCAGACGATAGAGAAACCACTGAAAGCCATTCACCTCCCACCTGCTCTTTGACCTGATCTTCCAGACCGAGATAGCGAGCAGAAAGAGGGCGAGGAGGATATAGAGATAGGTCAGTATAAAGGCTGGTGCATTGAGAAACAAACCTAACATCAGCACGACCAGCAGGAAGACGAGTGTCGTCCGGAAGAAAGGTGGTATCCTCCAGAGCAGATAGATCAGAAGATTGAAGAGGAGAGCGGTCAGAAGGGCAAAAAGAAAGAAGGCAATAATGGCAACGATGGCATAGACAGGCCCAATAGCACGGAATAGCGTCAGGGAAGAGATGATAATTATTGCGATTGCAATAATATAGCTGAACCAGGAGACGAGCTTCAATGACTCGACAGAGGGAACAAGGCGGGCAAGGGTCCGCTTGATACGTGAGGGGCGGCGATTCTCTTTCATAAGAACTCCATATTTTTAATGAATAATTAATAATGAACAATGAATAATTGATTAGGGAAAAAATGCAAGAAGAAAATGTGATGGGGTGATGGGGTGATGAAGAGACGGGGTGACGGAGTGACGGAGTGACAAAAAGTAGTGAGTTGCGAGTTGTGAGTTCCAGGGGAAGAGAAGCAAGAAAATGGTGCTGGGGTTGCTTAGTTGTTTAGTTAAAATCCTGCGGAAGGCGAAGCAAGCTACCGGGGGTAAAGCAAGTGTCAAATAGCCACCGAAAGACACCGAAGACACTGAATTATGATGCCCCATTGGGAGTTAAGCAAGGGGAGTTATGAGTTATTAGTTATTAGCTAATAGTTATTAGTTGGTTAGCAGAGATCAGAAATCAGGGATCAGAAAAGTAGTGAGTAGTGAGTGGTGAGTTGTGAGATCCAGCGGAAGCTTAGCTTCGAAGGAAAAACCGGAGGGAGGAGAAGCAAGGAGGATTAGCAGATTAACGGATGAAAACCGGAGGAAGGCATAGCAAGAAAAAGGTGCTGGGGTTGCTTAGTTGTTTAGTTAAAATCCTGCGGAAGGCGAAGCAAGGTTTTTTTCCACAAATAGATACAAATGACTCGAATAAGTAAAAATGATGAAGGGTAGGCAAGCTCCTGCCTGCCATAACCCCCTGCTATGCTACCAATGGACTTGCTTCTCTTCTGCCGGGGCATTCATTTTTCATTATTCATTAACCTCATCACCCCATTACTCCGTCACCCCGTTACATCTTCTACCTGCTTTACCCCCGGTAGCTTGCTTCTTTCTCCCTCTGGTCCAATTATTCATTGTTCATTATTCATTGTTCATTAACCTCATCACCCCATTACTCCGTCACCCCGTCACATCTTCTCCCTGCTATTCCCCCGGTAGCTTGCTTCTTTCTCCCTCTGGTCCAATTATTCATTGTTCATTATTCATTATTCATTAACCTCATCACCCCATAACTCCGTCACCCCGTCACTTATTCTCCCTGCTATTCCCCTCGCTAGAACCACTACGGGGCGGCGGGTGGGAATAGATAAAATCCAGCATTACAATTAACAGCGTGAATAAAACCGTACGAGAATGGGCTTCGAAGATACTGTCCGACGAGCGAAGCGAGGAGTTTATCGAGAGAAGCCCATTCGAGAAGGTTTTTAGCTGTTAGATTGTACGCTGGAGAGGTTTTCTTTGGTTCTTTCTTTTGACGGCTCAAAAGAAAGAACGTAGGCGAAAGACGTTGGGAGAGGTTTTCTTTGCTTCGTGGGCTTCGCCGAACTCGGAAGCAGCCACGAGGAAGAGTTTTCCTCGGTTCTTTTGCCGGAACAAAAGAAAGAAGGAAGGAGAAGCAAGCTACCGGGGGTAAAGCAAGTGTCAAATAGCCACCGAAAGACACCGAAAACACTGAATTATGACGCCCCATTGGGAGTTAAGCAAGGGGAGTTATGAGTTATCAGTTATTAGCTAATAGTTATTAGTTGGTTAGCAGGGATCAGAGATCAGAGATCGGAGATCAGAAATCAGGGATCAGAAAAGTAGTGAGTAGTGAGTTGTGAGTTGTGAGTTCCAGCGGAAGCTTAGCTTCGAAGGAAAAACCGGAGGGAGAGAAAAGGATGTAGGATTTAGAATTTAGAATGTACAATGAAGAACCAGAGGGAGGAAAAGCGAGGAGAGATGGGTGATGGGGTGACGAAGTGACGGAGTGACAAAAAGTAGTGAGTGGTGAGTTGTGAGTTCCAGCGGAAGCTTAGCTTCGAAGGAAAAACCGGAGGGAGAGAAAAGGATGTAGGATTTAGAATTTAGAATGTACAATGAAGAACCAGAGGGAGGAAAAGCGAGGAGAGATGGG
>Ga0334892_1000588_pt1 | contig 41855 bp, 49 predicted proteins | sample GraSluR3_MG_4_FD_207213 | JGI IMG/M metagenome (GOLD analysis project Ga0334892, IMG submission 207213) | Sludge microbial communities from methane-producing bioreactor in Wageningen University, Netherlands - Granular Sludge_15_04-R3 | ecosystem: Engineered > Bioreactor > Anaerobic >...
AAATATCAAAAGAAATCCTCGCAAATCGAGGACTCGTTAGTTGTCTAGATTATTATTTGAATTGAACCGCCGTATGCCGAACGGCACGTACGGTGGTGTGAGAGGGGGTATTAATTACCCCCTACTCGATTGTTTTTGAGTTAAATATTACAAATATAAATAAAATTCAAAATATTGTTGCTAAAGCTCTTCAAACTATGTTACAATCATGAGAAATTCTATCACCATAGGTGTGACAAGGTGAACTAAGGGGAGAAATGGAAATGAAGATGCTCGTTGCAGATGCAATTGTTGAATGTATCAAGCTTGAATCCGTAGATACTGTGTTTGGATATCCTGGAGGGGCAGTGCTGCCCTTGTATGAGAGTCTAAGAAAATCAAGTGTAAAGCATGTTTTGGTAAGACAGGAACAATCTGCGGCCCATATGGCCAGCGGTTATGGTAGAGTTAACAATAAGGTCGGCGTTTGTATCGCAACATCCGGTCCAGGTGCTACAAACCTAATTACTGGACTGGCGACTGCGTATATGGATTCGGTTCCGATTGTGGCAATAACAGGCCAGGTTAATTCCAAGAAGATAGGTACAGACATGTTTCAGGAAGCGGATGTGGTTGGATCCAGTGAAGCATTTACCAAGCACAATTATCTTGTCAAAAATGGGGAAGATATCCCCAGAATAATAAAGGAAGCCTTCCATATAGCCAATACAGGAAGAAAGGGACCGGTCCTGATTGATATTCCCAAGGACATACAAAATCAGTACATAGAATTTGAATACCCGGATTCAGTTGACATAAGGGGATACAAGCCAACCATTGAAGGGCACATAAAGCAAATATCAAGAATCCATGAAAGAATAAATCATGCCGCAAAGCCAATCATCTGTGTAGGTGGAGGAATATCCTCTTCAGGCTGCAAGGATGAACTGATTGAATTTGTCTCAAAGACAAAAATTCCAGTTGTTTGCACTCTCATGGGAGTGGATAGCTTCCCCAATGACAATCCATATTTTGCAGGACTTCTTGGTTCACATGGGTATCCATTTGTAAACAGGGCAATGAACAGGGCTGATCTGATAATTGTTATTGGAGCCAGATTCGCAGATAGGTCAACAGCTGTGATTTCTGATAAAATACCAGATCAGCATGTAATACATATTGATATTGATCCTGCTGAAATAGGAAAGAATGTCAAGACTCACACTCCTGTTGTAGGAGATGCCGGAGCAATTCTAAGGCAGTTGAACTCCCATGAGTACACCAATGAAATTTCTCAGTGGTCCCATTCCATAAGGGAAGAAAGAGTAAGGTACATGGATGAGAACATAAACAGGAGCTTCCAGGAGCCTGGAGTCAACCCATGCAGATTCATTAGGGCAATATCCGACAAGCTAGGCAAGAAAGCAGTGGTTACATCCGATGTTGGCCAGAATCAAATCTGGACAGCCCATTATCTGATAGCGGGGAATGAGAGACGATACTTCACTTCTGGAGGTTTGGGAACAATGGGATACAGTCTGCCAGCAGCCATAGGGGCTAGCTTTTCCGTAGATGAGGATGAAAGTGTAACGGCAATCATGGGAGAGGGAGGATTCCAGATGCTTATGGGCGAGCTGGCCCTCCTGAGGGAACACAATTTGAATATCAAGGTAATTGTCATAACAAATGAAAGGCTGGGAATGGTTAGGGAGCTTCAGCTGACCGCCTATGGAAACAGCAGCTATCACGGGGTTGATATAGGATTCAATCCTGACTTTATGAAGCTTGCTGAGGCCTATGGTATAAAGGGATACCTTGTTGAGGAGGATTCTCAGATTGAGGATGTCTTAAGTGGTGCATATTCTTCTGACGAGCCATGTCTGATTCAATGTAGGGTAAATCCTGACTTTCCAACCCTTGCACACTGGAGGTGGAAGTAATGAACAAGAACAGACATGTGCTTTCAATAACCGTTGAAAACTATGCAGGTACCTTGAGCAAGGTTGCCGGACTATTTACAAGACGAGGCTACAACATAGACACCCTTAATGTGGCAGAAACAATGAATCCCAATATTTCAAGGATTACGGTTACCCTGACGGGTGATGAGGAGATTTTGGAGCAGATTACAAAGCAGCTGAACAAGCTGATCAATGTCATAAAAATTGAGGATTTGACAAGGAAGAGATCCATTTTAAGGGAGCTTATGTTCCTTAAGATATCCTGCAGCAAGGATAGCAGGTCTGAAGTGCTACAGATTGCCAACGTATTCAAGGGAAAGATGGTAGATATAGCACCAAAAAGTGTAACAATTGAAATCACAGGAGATGAGGATAAAAACAATGCCTTCATTGAGCTGATGAAGCCATATGGAATCCTTGAGATAGTAAGGACTGGCTTGACGGCAATTGAAAGAGGATAGTTGAAATGATTGTAATAAGAAGCTCTCGCCTTTAAGGTGAGAGCTTCTTTGTATATGTGTCTTGATGGATTATAATTAGCACTTATTTAGGTATTTCAAGTATTGCGCCTCGATTTCCAGATGTTACCATGGATGCATATCGTGAAAGGTAACCGGTTGTTATCTTAGGTTCTCTTGGCACCCATTCATTTCTTCTCTTGTCAAGCTCATCATCTGAAATGTCCATATCTATGGTGTTGGCATCAATATCGATTCTTATTATGTCGCCCTCCTGTACAAGTGCGATATTTCCACCTACGGCAGCTTCCGGGGAGACATGTCCGATTGAGGCTCCTCTTGAAGCCCCGCTGAAACGACCATCGGTTATTAGGGCAACTGTGCTATCAAGACCCATTCCAGCTATGGCGGAGGTTGGATTGAGCATTTCCCTCATGCCTGGACCACCTTTGGGTCCCTCATACCTTATTACAACTACATCGCCAGGGACAATTTTGCCACCTTTTATAGCGGTAATGGCATCCTCCTCGCAGTCAAACACCCTTGCAGGACCTTCGTGCTTCATCATCTCAGGAAGTACTGCTGAACGTTTCACAACACAGGTATCCGGTGCCAGGTTACCCTTAAGCACTGCAATACCACCTGTTTCACTATATGGATTTTCAATGGACCTTATCACATCTTGATTTTGGTTATGGCATCCGGCAATGTTTTCTGCAACAGTCTTGCCTGTACAGGTTATTATGTCTGTTTTAAGGAGATCCTTTTTTACCAGCTCGTTCATTACAGCATATACCCCACCCGCTTCATCCAGGTCCTCAATATATGTATTTCCTGCTGGAGCCAGATGACAGAGATTAGGGGTTTTTGCGCTTATTTCATTTGCAATATCCAGATTAAGATCTATTCCCACCTCATGGGCAATTGCAGGAAGATGAAGCATGCTGTTTGTACTGCAGCCCAATGCCATATCCACTGCCAAAGCATTCATAAAGGCGTCCTCGGTCATGATATCCCTTGGACGGATATCTTCCTTGACAAGGTTCATAATCTGCATTCCAGCCATTTTAGCCAATTGAATTCTAGCTGAATAGACTGCTGGAATTGTACCGTTGCCCCTTAAACCCATTCCCAAAACCTCGGTTAGACAATTCATACTGTTGGCTGTATACATCCCTGAGCATGATCCACAGGTCGGGCATGCCTTTCTCTCAAATTCTTGGAGCATTTCAAGGCTCATATCACCTGATGCGTAGGAACCGACAGCTTCAAATACAGAGGAAAGACTTGTCTTCTTTCCACCAACCTTACCGGCCAGCATGGGTCCTCCGCTGACAAAAATGGTAGGAACATTTATTCTGGCAGCTGCCATCAATAATCCCGGAACGTTCTTGTCACAGTTGGGAACCATAACTAGTGCATCAAAACCATGGGCCATGGCCATAGCCTCGGTGGAATCTGCAATAAGATCCCTTGTGACAAGGGAATACTTCATGCCGGTATGGCCCATGGCGATTCCGTCACAAACTGCTATTGCAGGAAACACCATGGGGGTACCCCCGGCAGCTGCAACACCTAGCTTAACTGCATCGACGATTTTATCCAGGTTCATATGTCCAGGGACAATTTCATTGTAGGAGCTGACAATTCCCACAAGGGGCTTTTTCATTTCTTCTTCAGTCATTCCAAGGGCGTTGAACAGGGATCTGTGAGGAGCCTGTTGTGCACCTGTTTTCACTGAATCGCTTCTCATATAAATCATTCCTTTCTTGCAAATTTCAATAAAAGAATTAAACTAACATAAATTTCTGAAAATTAATATATTTAATAACCAGTATACAACTTATTACCGGTATAGCACAAGAAGATTTTTCTAATAGTATCTAATATTCCCTGATGCCCCAATCTGAAACCAGTATCCTCTTCAAGGTATTGAGAGTATCAAAACCGATCTCCTCCGCAATTTTCATTTCCAGGTCTTTTTTCAGCAGCAGATTCTTTTCGTAGCATTCCTTGCCCAACTGTGTTAACATCAGGCATTTATCTCTTTTGTTGTGCCTGGAGTCGGTTATTTCAACTAAACCCTTGGCTTGAAGACCCTTTGCGAACTTATGAACAGCTTGTCTTGATATGTCAACTCGCCTTGTAACCTGTGATACAGATGGATTCTTTTTATATATTCTAGCCATGATAAACCACTCAGAATTTGATATGTGAATATCGCTCTCTTCATTCCACTCCCCTTCGGCAATGGATCTTAGCTGCAGATGTCTTTCGCTTATAAGGTCTATAAGATCAAGTGTTTTCAGTTCTGAATTCAAAATCCCACCCCCTTCGAATTTTCAATAATTAGTATATAGCTGGGATGGCAAAATGTCAACCAAGTTGACAAAAGATTGTTAAAAGGATAAAATTAGATAGTCAACCAAGTTGACGATTATGGTGAAAACAGGTGTTTCAGCTGTTGTTGAAATGGCCTGAAGGAAGGGAAGTTGATGATTATGAAGGTGGATGAAAAAAAACTTGCTGCATTGGATGATGCAATTAGGCAAATAGAAAGACAGTTTGGAAAGGGCTCAATAATGAAGCTGGGCGGTGGTGAAGTGGTCAACATAGATGTAATCCCCACCGGATCCCTTGCCCTGGATGTAGCCTTGGGTGTAGGCGGATTTCCCAAGGGACGGGTCATTGAAATCTACGGGCCTGAGTCATCTGGAAAAACAACTTTGGCCCTTCATACAATAGTTCAGTCTCAGAAAAGAGGAGGAACAGCGGCATTTATAGATGCGGAGCATTCATTGGACCCATCATATGCAAAAAAACTCGGAGTCAACACAGATGAACTTATAATCTCACAGCCTGATTCAGGAGAACAGGCCCTTGAAATAACTGAGGCCCTAGTTCGCTCGGGAGCTGTGGATGTGGTGGTTGTTGATTCTGTTGCGGCTCTTGTACCTAGAGCAGAGCTTGAAGGGGAAATGGGTGCCTCACACATTGGACTGCAGGCTAGGCTAATGTCCCAAGCTCTAAGGAAGCTGGCTGGGGCCATCAGCAAGTCAAGATGTGTGGTAATCTTCATAAATCAGCTTAGAGAGAAAATCGGTGTAATGTTTGGGAGTCCTGAAACAACCACAGGAGGAAGGGCTTTAAAATTTTACGCTTCAGTAAGACTGGACATACGTAGAATAGATTCAATCAAAGCAGGAGATGCTATAGTAGGTAACCGTACAAGGGTTAAGGTTAAGAAGAACAAGGTGGCCCCACCCTTTAAGCAGGCAGAGTTTGACATAATGTACAATGAAGGCATTTCAAGGGAGGGAGATCTTCTAGACCTTGGTGTTGAGGAGGACTTTGTCATGAAAACCGGCTCATGGTTTTCATATAATGATGTAAAACTCGGTCAGGGAAGGGAAAACTCAAAGCAGTTTCTCAGGGATAATCCTGAAATCTTGGATGAGATTGAGACAAAAATTCGAGAAAAGTATAATCTAACAATTGATGTAAAAACGGAGGGAACGAAATGAAGCTTGTTAACAAGAAGGTAAAGCACGTTAGCTTTGGAAATGGTAAAATTGTAAAGGCAGATGACAACCATATTTCTATTCAGTTTGATGGTGAAGAGGAAGAAAGGTCATTTCAATATCCCCAGGCCTTTGGGAAGTTTCTTAAGATAATGGACTCCAAAATAGAAAAAACAATTATGAAGGACTACGAGATTTCAGTTGAACAGAACAAGCTTGATCTGGAAAAAATGGAACAGGCAAGGATTGATGCAAAGGAGAAGGTTAAAGAGGAAGCGATAGAAGCGAATAAAAAGCCAAAAAAGAAGCCAGCAAAGAAGGCTAAGAAATCTAAATAGAAAGCTGCTAGGGATTAATCCTTGAGATAAGAAGCTTCAGAATGCCAAAGTTGAATACGCTGACAAACAATCCTTCAAGAATTAGTATTCCAGCATATATGGCTGAGCTTCCCCTTGAAATTCCAAGCATCATGGCATGTAAAGGAACAAGAAACAGGAGCTCCGTAAGCCTTAAGCCCATATAAAGCACCAGGGAAGTTATAAGCAAGTATAACATGAATTTTCCAGGATGAATTTTCACTTTTTGATTTGAAGATAAGGCCAATGACTTCAATAGTAGCCCCAGGATGGCATATCCCGACACAAATATAATCTGGGTTGGGAAAAATAGAAGAGTGATAATAAAAAGGCCTATTGAAGAGAACGCATAGCCTTCAAGCTTGTTACCGGAGAAAAGAACTATGATAGCAGGGATAAGAAGGGTTGAAACTATGCTTATTGGACCTCGAAATAAGATCAGACTCAACACTGACAATGCCAGCCCAAAGGCTGACATTGTCAGTGTTTTTATTTTTCCATTATTGATATTCATAATTTGAACTCCTTTGTGGAATCTAAAGAATGGAAGTCTTCTTGTCCTTGTATCTATCAAGGTGGAACTGGCTGTAAGAGTTCTTCCCTGAGTTTTTTGCCTCGTACATTGCAAAGTCAGCATATTCAATCAAATCATAGATCTCGGTTGTATCCTTTCCATATACAGACATCCCTGCACTGCAATTGATGGCTCTGTCCTCAGATTCCAGGGAAATGGGATCCGTCAGAACAATTTTCTTGATCTGAGTCCATATATCGGAGATATCCTCTTCGGAAACACTGTCATAGCCATGGATGTAGAGACCGAATTCATCACCGGCAATCCTCATGCAGATCATGTTCTCAAAAGGAAGCTTCAGCAGCCTTGCTGAAAATTCCTTCAGGTAGTCATCTCCCGCTCTGTGTCCAAGGGAATCGTTAATGCCCTTAAAATCATCTATATCCAAAAATGTGAATATTCCCAGCTTGTTAGGTGCGCTTCCAATAGTCAGTTCGATTTCCTCCCGGTATTGATATCTGCTTACCAGACCGGTCAAGGCATCCTTCACAAGTCTGTTGTTCAGGTCACTGTTAAGTCTGTTCAGCTTGGAGTTGGCCTTCTTTAGCTCCCTTTGCATATTCAGCAGGTCGTTGTTAAGCTTCTGGATTTTTTCAAACTGGTCTCGTATCATTGCATCATTAAAGGTCATAAAATCAGAATCCGATGTTTTGATTACATTCATGAACCTGTGTACAACATCCTTCATAACATGAATGGAAGACTGGGATTCGACAATATCTGCATCGATTCCAAAAATCAGCACAAAATCATGCATTGGCATTAAGCAGAGAGAAACCCTTCCCTTTGGGCTAAAAAGAGCGTAGGGCTCTTCACAGCTTTGGATTTCATTCATTTCAAAGGCGATGGATATATCTTCAGCCAATCTGCTTTTGTCTGACTCTGAAAAAAGATCAAGAATCTTCTCTTGATAAGGGGATATCAGATGAGCAGGCTGATACCAAAAGGCCTTAAGTATTTTAAGTTCATCGTTGCATTGTATGAGAAAGGAAGTATATTCTCTATCCATATCCGTCTCCTTTAGTAATAAATACTACCTTACGGCTTCCTGAGCCCACTCCAACAGTTCATTGGCAGAAGGTGAGTGGTAATCCACACCCCACTTTTCCCAAAGCCTGTCGGTATTGTTGAAGGCCTGTCCTCCCACTGCTATTTTTACCTCAGGGAACTCAGCGCGTATCCTTTTGGTGATTTTTTCGCATACTCCAAGGTAGGGAGGCATTGTAACGGAAAGAGCAACAAGATCCGGCTTGTACTCTCTAATTGCCTCTATGATGGAGTCTTCTGGAAGAGCTGCTCCAAGATAGTATGTATCCCAGCCTCCATGCTCAAACAGGTCTGAAAGCATCCTTATACCCATTTCATGGAGTTCGCTTCCAACTGCGCAGGATAGAAGTGTCTTGTTTTTTCTTGGACTCTCGAAAATCTCATCATAAAAGCTTGACATTATGGTCTGGGTTACAGATGTTGCATAGTGCTCCTTGTCAACAGTAATAACGTGTCTATGCCATAGTTCGCCGATTTCATGCATGGTTTTAGTAAGGATATCTTCATAAATATCAATAATAGGCAAACCCCGCTCTCTTGCAGATGAAATTATATTATGTGCTCTTTTTGCATCACCTGTAAGCAGGGCATCCAGATAATCCTTCCTTATATTGAAATGATCACCATGATTAAAGGATGATGAATGCTCAATATCCGTAACAGCATTCTCAGTTGCCACAATTGCCAGATCAAGGTACCTGGAAACCTTCTCGAGTTCTTCTTCTGTTAGAATATCCTGTGCATGACCAGCCAGGATCTCTGACATTATCCTGTAATGATCTGTCATCTGAACCATTATCCTGTCCCTGTCCAGGTCCTTCATAAGATTGCAAAGCAGCTCATAGATCCATATTGCATAGCCTTCAAAAATCTTGACATCACTGAAATAAACAGATGTCATAAGGAAGCTGATGTTGTATACAACATCCTCATACATCAATCGCCTTCTTCTCTCATCCATTTCCCTGTACAATTTCGGGTCACGTCTGAATTGCTCCTGGAAAATCAGCTGTGCAATTTCAATAAAACGATGGTCATTGTAGTTCATCAATAGACTCATATTGCATTCTCCTATCCGGTAGAATTTTCAAGCATTATAATGAGTTAATCATATCAGAAACGGGATAATGTGTAAATGTAGGTTGAAATTTTGATATAATGAAGATGTAAGGTGATAGACAATATTCTACACATAGAAGGAAGCTGGTGTTTGATGTTTCGAGATGTTGAAGCAAAAATCAAGAAAAGGAACAGGATACTGTTCTCCAAGGACAGCAAAGCTCTCAAGGAGCTGGTGGAGAGGATGGGCGAACAGAATCATAGGACCCTTGTGCTGTGGGCCCTTGACTGTGGAGAAGCAGCTCTTTGTGATTTTGAATCCGTCTTTCCTGGGGAGATGCGACCAAGAAAGTGCCTTGAGTCATGTAGGATGTGGGCAAGGGGTCAAATTAAGATGAAGGACGCCAAGAGAGCAATTCTTGACTCCCATGCTGTTGCCAAGGAGATTGATGATGAGGCAGGCAAGGCTCTCTGCCATGGAATTGGTCATGCAGGAGCCACGGTACATGTAAGTTCCCATGCCATAGGGCTTCCAATATATGAGCTGACGGCAATAGTCATTTCACACAATAAGACTGGATATGAAGAAGCTGTAAAAGGGAAAATAGATTGCTATATTGAACGGTTGATATATTGGCAGGAGAATGTGGACAAGCTGGAAATGGAGTGGGCTGACTTTCTCAAAGAGGATTGACTAGATGGATTAATTATAACTTGTTTGCATGAACAATAATGTGATAATAGTATGTAAATTAAATGTAAATGAGATATAATGGTAATAAGTGAAAGAACATAAATATCCATACAATTTACATAGGAGGGTGAGCTATGCTAAGGGAAACAAGAAAAACAGATCCAATATTGGCGGAGTTGGTGGATGAAGAGCTACACAGGCAGGAACAAAACATTGAGATGATTGCCTCGGAATCAACTGTGCCCGTACCCGTCATGGAGCTAAGTGGCAGTGTGTTCACAAACAAGACCCTTGAAGGATATCCTGGAGCACGCTACCAGGCAGGCTCCCATGTTGCGGACAAGGTGGAAAGGTTGGCCATAGAAAGGGCAAAGGAGCTTTTCCAGGCAGAGCATGTGAACGTACAGACCTACTCCGGCTCTACTGCAAATTACAGCGTTTTTGCTGCAGTTCTAAAACCGGGGGATAAAATTCTTAGTATGAGATTGGACCAGGGTGGACATCTGACCCATGGAAGTCCTGCAAACTGGATGAGTGGTTTCTATGGTCACAGTTTTTATGGAGTGGACCCTGAAACAGAGCAGGTTGATTACAAGGAACTGGAAAAAATTGCAAGGGAAGAAAATCCAAAGCTAATAATCGCTGGTGGAAGCTCCTATCCAAGGCTCATAGACTATGAGAGGATTGCGGGCATAGCGAAAGGTGTTGGAGCATATTTTATGGTTGATATGGCCCACATTGCAGGCTTGGTTGCAGCTGGGGTTATCCCAAGTCCCATACCTCATGCTGACTTTGTATCATCTTCAACCACAAAGACCTTTTGCTCTGCAAGGAGCGGTATGGTATTTTCAAAGAAGGAGCATGCTAAGCTTCTGGACAAGGGTACATTTCCGGGATCACTTGGTTCCATACACCTTCATACAATGGCCGCGAAGGCTTGGTCCTTCAAGTATGCATCTACAGATGAGTTCAAGGAGATAATGGAGCAGGTGGTCATAAATGCAAGAACCCTATCGAGGGAGCTTGAAAAGCATGGCTTTAGAATTGTAAGTGGAGGAACGGACAACCATCTACTTGTGGTGGATTTGAGAGGAAAAGGGATTACAGGCAAGGTGTTTCAGGGAGCATTGGACGGTATAGGAATAACAGTGAACAAGAACCTAATTCCATTTGATCCTGAAAAGCCCAGCATCACCAGCGGTGTGAGAATTGGATTGACTTCAGTCACACAGAGGGGATTGAAGGAAGAAGAAATTATTGGGATTGCTGAAATTATGAATAGGGTTGCGGACAACCCAAAGGATGAGAATGTACTGAAGGAGTGCAAGGAAGATGCACAGAAGCTTATTGCAAGGTTTCCGCTATATCCGGAAGGGACATTTATGGATTAGAAAACTGTAATTGGAGGAGATTATATGGCAATACTAGAAAGAGGATCATACAAGCACCAGATGCCCACACAGAATCCCTTTGTTGCATCAATGCACCATCTGGATTTTTTCCCTGCTGGAAACGGGAATCTCGGACCCGGCTCAATGAAGAAAGAGAATGAAGGCTTTGACCTTAGTGCCGACTGGAGGATGTACTACGGCAAGAATGTACCAGGGTTTCCGGCTCACCCTCACAGAGGCTTTGAAACCATAACAATAGTTACAGAAGGATTGGTGGACCATACAGACGGATTAGGCTCTAGGGGAAGATACGGTGAGGGTGATGTTCAGTGGATGACTGCAGGAAGTGGACTTCAGCATTGCGAAATGTTTCCTTTGATAAATGATGACAAGCCAAATACCATGGAGCTCTTCCAGGTCTGGCTGAGTCTTGATCATGAACACAGGATGGTGGAGCCGGACTACAAGATGCTCTGGAATGAGGATATCCCTAGAATCTCAATAGGTGAAAAGGGTAGGGAGACAAGAATAACTCTGATTGCGGGAGAAGTAGATGGAATAAAGGCAGTAGAGCCAACAAAAAATTCATGGGCAAACAACCCCATCAACAGACTGTCAATTCAGCTGATTGAGATGGATCCGGGAGTGGAATACGAGCTTCCAGTGGTCAGTGGCACAATGAATAGGTCCCTGTATAATTATTATGATGGAGTTGCAATGGTTGAAGGCAAGGAGCTGAGGAAAAAGATGTATATGTTCCTTTCGGCAGATGAAGAGACCATTATTAAGAATATGTCAGATTCAGTGATCAAGCTGCTGCTTCTTGAGTCAGAACCGATAGATGAACCTATATTGGCCTATGGGCCATTTGTAATGACAACCAAGGAAGAAATCAGACAGGCATACCTGGATTATCAGGAGACACAGTTTGGTGGATGGCCTTTCCATGAGCAGGAGGTCGCACACGAAAAGTCTCTTGGAAGATTTGCTGAATACCCAGATGGCAGAGTGGAAAAACCCTAGCAGAGTGGATTTCCACTCTGTTTCATTTTTTGGAGATTCACAAAAACGGTAAACAGGGACGGATTCACTATATTGGGTATAAATCCATTAGGAGCAAATGGAGGTGGGCCAATGAACCTGGAGAAAATGATCAGGATGTGTGATGACGTTGAAATTTATGGAAACGTAGATATTGATATTCAAGGTATTTGCTATGACTCGAGAAGATGCTCCAAAGATTATATTTTTGTTGCCATTTCTGGACTTAGTGATGACGGCAACAGATACATAGGCTCAGCTGTTGATAATGGTGCCATTGCAGTGGTATCAGACAAGCAAGTGGAGGAAATTCCCGATAGTCTTACCTATATAAAAGTAAAGGACAGCAGAAGGGCCCTTTCCGCCATGTCGGATAAATTCTACAGACATCCGTCAGAAAGGCTGAGAGTAATTGGTGTTACTGGAACCAATGGTAAGACAAGCACAACCTACTTTATCAAGCAGATATTTGAAAATGCCGGAAGGAGAATTGGTGTAATCGGAACACTTGGTGCCACATTTGAGATGATGCAGAAATCACTTGTCAACACAACACCAGAGTCCCTTGAAATCCAGCAGCTGTTGGATGAGATGGATTATCTTGGGGCTGAGTATGTTGCTATGGAGACATCATCCCAGGGTGTCCATATGGGAAGGGTTGAGGATGTCACCTTTAGAGGCGGAGTTTTTACAAACCTCACACAGGATCATCTTGACTACCATAAGACAATAGAGGAGTACTATCAGGCTAAGAAGAGATTTTTGGAGATGCCTACGGATTATGTCATCGTAAATGGTGATAACCAATATGGGGAAAGATTCTATTCTGAATCAAACTTCCCAAATAAAAGGATAATAATTTATGGCAAAGGAGAAAATCAGGATGTAAGGCTTGGTAATATAAGATACAATTCTGATACCATAGAGTTCACTCTAAAGAATGAAGGAAAAATGCTTGATTTTAAAACCAATCTTGCAGGTGAGTTCAATGTCTACAATGTTACCGGTGCAATTCTTGCAGCAATACAGGAAGGGATACCCTACGAGTCAATATGTGAGTCAGTAAGAAATCTGGGCAACGTTCCAGGGAGAATGGAAAGAGTCGATGTTGGAGATGGAATTCAGGCAGTTGTTGATTATGCTCATACTCCTGATGGATTATATAATGTCCTTTTGTCCCTTAGAAAATCATGTAGAGGAAGACTTATTACAGTATTTGGCGCAGGGGGAGACAGAGATCGTGAAAAGAGACCGATAATGGGGAAGATAGCATCAGAAATGAGTGATGTATGCATTGTAACATCGGATAATCCAAGATGGGAGGAACCTGAAAGTATAATTGAGGATATAATCGTTGGAATAAGTAAAACCAACAAGGATTACTTCAGGATTGTCGACAGGTATGAAGCCTTAAGAAAAGCCATAAATTTGGCTGAAAAGGATGATGTAATACTTATAGCAGGAAAAGGTCATGAGATTTGGCAATCAATTAAGGGTCAAAACCAACCATTTGATGAGAAAATGATAATTCTTCAGTTTGCCAGGGAAAGATTTGGAAGTTGAATCTGGAAGTTCAGTGTCATCAAGAATCACTTGGGTATAAATGTAATGTTAGCAATGAAAGGGGAATGCCGTATGGATATGATGGATCTTATGAGTATGTTGTCAAACAGGGAGAATGTAGAGAAAATAAGTGGACAGGTTGGTGCAGACACTGACAAAGTCAAGAAGGTTGTTGACCTGGGTATACCGACCATTATACAAGCCATGGGAAGGAATGCTCAATCGGATGATGGAGCTCAGGCTCTTCTCAATGCCCTGCAGCAGCACCAGGAGGATGATGTTGAAGGGATGCTGCAGAATCCTTCAGCTATTGATAGAAAAGACGGGGAGAAGATTCTAAGTCACATACTCTCATCCAAGGATGAACAGGTAAAGATGAATATTGCAAAGGAAGCCGGCCTGGGTAAGGATGAGGTCGGAGGGATACTATCCCAGCTTGCACCGCTTCTGATGGGCGTAATGGGACAGCAACAGAAGCAACAGGGTGTAGGAACTTCCGGTATAGCATCCCTTGTGACCGATGCCCTCGGCAAAAGCGCCAAAGGAGGAATGATGGACCTGGCTGCACAGTTTCTGGACAAGGACAAAGATGGAAGTGTAGTTGATGACATCGGGGATATGCTTGGCGGGATGTTTGGGAAGAAGAAGTAAATAGTTACCCTGCACTGTCTGGCTACCATACTTAGACAGTGCTTTGCTTTAAATATAAATTGACAGGAGGATACTGATGGAAGAAAAACTAATAACCAATGAACAACTATCAATGGAGCTTTATCAATCCCTTAAGAGAAGAACAGCAATGAGACCCCTTACCATGACAAACAACAACCTGACCGTGGATGATGCTTATGACATCCAAATGAGAAATGTCAAGAGGGCATTGGCTGAAGGAGACCATCTTACTGGGAAGAAAATCGGCTTGACATCCAAGGGAATGCAGCAGTTGTTAAACATCACAGAGCCTGATTTTGGACATCTTTTCAGGAGTATGGAGGTTGAAAACGGAGGTGTCGTTTCCATGAACGTTGCCATCCAGCCAAAGGTTGAAGGTGAGGTAGCCTTTGTGCTAAAGGAGGACCTGGTCGGCCCCAATGTGACAATTGAAGATGTATATGAGGCCACTGATTATGTTTGTGCTGCAATTGAAATTGTTGACAGCAGAATTGAGGACTGGAATATAAAGCTTGTTGACACAATCGCAGACAATGGATCAAGTGCCCTTTATATACTGGGAGATAAGAAGGTGGATATTACCCAAGTTTCATTGCCTGAGATTGAAATGACCCTCTTTAAGAACGGAGAGGTTGTAAACAAGGGTACAGGCAAGGAAGTTCTTGAGAATCCGGCAATGGGAGTGGCATGGCTTGCAAACAAGCTACACGATTTTGGACAATCCCTAAAGAAAGGTGAGGTTATCCTTTCAGGAGCCTTCACGGCATCGCCAGCCGCTTCTGCGGGAGACGAGTTCTTGGTTGAGTTCAGCCAGCTTGGTAACGTAGAGGTAAAGTTTGAGTAGCATTTATTGGACATCCAAAAGGGTGTCCTTTTTCATGTGGAAAATGGCAACTGTTGTGGTAATATAGACTTAGGTTGGAATTTACACAGATTGTAATAAGGAGGGATTTTGTGGGGATCAAGATTTTCCATACGGGAGATATACATATAGGCATGACCTTTAACAGCTACCCAGAAGGGATAAGGGAGCTACTGAAGTCAGCAAGAATTGATGTCATTGAGAGGATGGTCAAGCAGGCGAACCGGGAAGGCTGTGACCTGTTCGTAATAGCCGGGGACCTTTTTGACAAGATCAAGGGAATAGACAAGAGAACCCAGGCTGCAGTTGCAGGACATCTGTCAAAATTCGAGGGAGCATGTGTAGTCATTCTTCCAGGTAACCACGACTACCACACTGAAATGGTTGACCTATGGTCAAGCTTCCTTTCATACACTGATGACAGGCTTATACTATTGCAGGAGGAAAAGCCCTATGAACTAAGGGAATATGGACTTGGGGCTGTAATCTATCCTGCTGGCTGCCATTCAAAGCACTCCAAGGAAAACAATCTGGGATGGCTCAAGGAAATGGATATGGATAAGGAAGTCATCAGCATAGGAGTTGGACATGGTGCATTGTCGGGAATTTCACCTGATCTGGACAACCAGTACTTTAACATGGCCCTTGATGAGCTTGACAGGATTCCTGTCAATGTATGGCTGATGGGACACACCCACATAACATATCCTGAGAAGGACTCCCTGCAGAACTGGAAGGTTTACAACCCCGGAACTCCTGAGCCGGATGGACTTGACTGTAAACACAATGGTAATGCTTGGATTGTAAATGTAGATGACAGTGGAGAGATTGATGCAAAGAGGGTGGATACAGGAAAATACAGCTTTATGGATGTGGTGTTTAATATTAACCAGCTTGAGGATTACAGCAGGATCAAGAACCATTTCAAGGAGGGAACAGAAAACACCATAGCAAGGATCAGCTTGAGTGGAACCCTTGATGAGGAAGCCTACAGGTACAGATTGAAGCTGAAGGAAGAGCTTGAGGAAAGACTTCTCCACCTGATTCTTGAGGATTCGGAGCTAAAGATCAGAATAAATTCAGATAAGATCCACAAGGAGTTTACAAAAGGATCATTTCCGGAGCAGCTGTTGCTATCCCTTCAGGAGGATGAGGAAGCTCTGCAGCTGGCATATGAAATCATTTCGGAGGTGAGGAAATGATCATAAGAGGCTATTCAACCAAACAATTTGCAGGGCTCAAAAACCTTGAGCTGAAGTTTGACGAAAATCTTAATGTAGTCCTGGGACCCAATGAAGCTGGCAAGAGCACCATAGTGAATGGGATGGTATCGACGCTTTTCAACACCATAAGGGTTGGAGATCGAACCAAGGAGGACAAGGAGTTCAAAAGGAGGTTTATGCCTCATCCTGAGGGGGACTTCATTGATGGCAGTGTTCATATTGCCCATGGAGACGAGGAATATGTTCTAAGGAAGGAATGGGGTGCAACACCTGAAGTTTCACTTGTAATGCCTGACGGGTCAATCAAGAAGGACGAGGGTTCAATTGAGGATATTATGAAGGAGCTATTGGTATTCGGCGAGGAGACCTATAGGAGGATAGTCTTCGCAAAGCAGGAGGAACTGAAGGATGCCGTCCAACGAATGACCTCCCACAATGGAACAAATGTTGAGATTGGAGATTTCCTGAGAAGGACCGTGATGGAGCTTGACGGGGTTTCTCTGGATGAGCTTGAGGGCAAAATCAACGACCAGCTTGAGGAAATGTACAAAAGATGGGATGTTGAGAGGGAATATCCTGAGAACAACAGAGGTATCAACGATCCATACAAGATAGGTCGTGGAAGGATTCTGGAGAGCTTTTATAAGAAAGAGGAGCTCAACCAACAGTTGAAGGATGCCAGAAAGCGGGAGCTGGAGCTGGAGGATGCCTATAACCGTTTCAAGGAGCTGGAGAAGCGTCTGTCTGCAGTGAGGAAAAGAAAGAACGAGCTTGAAGAATTGGAAGTTGATATAAGAACTAGACAGAAGCTGCAGCCCAAGATCATTAAGCTTGAGAAAGATATCCAGGAGTTAAAGGATATTCAGAGGAGCTGGCCAATAAAGGAAAATAGAAGCAAGGAGCTTGCAGAGGAGCTTGAGGAGCTAAATGGAAGGCTTTTGAAGCTCAGAAGGGAGCAGGAACTTGCCTCCAAGGCATGTGAGAGGGAAAGACTTAAAAAAAGGCTTGACGATATTGTGGCCACTGAGAATGAGCTTAGGATGAAGCAGGAGGAGCTTAAGGGCCTAATTGGAATATCCAAGGAGGACCTGGACCTACTGGAGGCTGAAAGTCTTGAACTTAGAGAGCTCCAAATGGTACTCAATGCTGGAAGCCTAAGCGGGAAGCTGGTCAACAGTCCAAATGGTGTGGACATCTATTTCTCAGAAGGATTCGATGAAGGAATAAAGGCGGCAGAAGGAGAACAGTTCTCGGCAAAGGGTATCTTAACAATCAAAAGCAGCGATGGTCTTGAAATAAGGATATCTGCAGGGGAGAAAAATCTGGAGGAATCTGCGGCAAAAATAAGGGAGCTAAAGGATGGAATTGACAGCAGACTAAAATATCTCCAGTTGGAATCCCTTCAGGAAGCACGTTCCGCACGGTCAAAGCAGACCATGATTGAGGAAGTATGCAATAGATTGGATGAAAGGCTTAAAATCCTTCTTGGAGATGATTCAAGAGAGGGGCTGGAGAAAACCCTAGAAGAGCTTAAGGGTCTCGATGGATTAAGGGATGCAGCGGATATTGAAAAGGAAATTGATGAGCTTAACAATAAAATCATTGAGAAGCGTGTGGATAGAAAGTCAATTGAGGATACGCTCATCTCCTGGAAGGAAAGTTTCAGCTCACAGGATGGTCTGATGGATCAAATGATAGACATGAGTGCAGATGTCAAGCTAGTTGAAAAGGAGCTTGAGGGTATAAAGGGTCTTCCTGAAGAGTTCTCTGAGGTTGATGAGTTCTTTGCAGCTCTAGGAACAGCCAGGGAAGATGTGGAAGGTGTAAGTGCCAGCTTTTATGAAGCAAGAGAAGCCTATGTGGAGTGCGAGAGAAATCTTCCGGAGACCTCCTTTGAGGAGCTGCAAACTGAATTTAAATCCGCACAGGAAAGCTTCAACAGACTCCTTGACAAAGGAGAGGCACTCCTTAGGATTAGAGAGGCCTTCAAGAGAACCAAGGAAAAGCTGGATGGAGACACGGACAAGCCATTGGTCCAGTCCATGTCCAAGTACATGAGGATTCTGACCCAGAACAGTTATGACATAAGCGGTATTGGGGAATCAATGGACGTGATCCTTGAGAGGGTGGGGTCGGTTCAAATGCCAATTGAGCTTCTTTCAACCGGAACCAGAGACTCTGTAGGACTGGCACTGAGACTGGCCTTAGCGGAAAATCTCCTTAAGGACAGCAAGGGAATTCTCGTTCTTGATGACTGTCTTGTGGATATGGATCCCCAAAGAAAGGATATGGCCGTTAGGATGATAAGGGAATTTGCAGAAAGTCATCAGGTCATATTCACAACCTGCAGCCCTGATACAGCTTCTCAGCTTAAGGGCAATATAATTGAGGTAGGACAGGCTTGAATATGGTAAAGGAAATAGTTGTAGATGATATAAGGATCAAGTTAAGAAGAAAAAACATAAAGACCTTAAGGCTTTCAGTTCACCCTCCAAAAGGAGAGGTTAGGATTTCTGTTCCCAATGGAGTGAGCGATGATGCAGCAATCATTTTCATAAAATCCAAAATGGAGTGGATAAGGAATCAGAGAGCAAGGCTCAAGATGTCCCATATGGAGGAGCCAAAGGAGTATATTACAGGTGAAAGACACTCTTATTTGGGAAAGGATTACATGTTGGAGCTTCAGACCACATCGGCCAAGCAGAGGGTTCTTCTGGAGGATGGTAGGATCATCTTGTTCGTCAGAGAAGGACATACAAGAGAAAAGCGAAAAAAGCTCATCAATGAATGGTATAGGGAGCGGTTGAAGGAAATGGTCCCCAAATACATTAAGAGATGGGAGCCAATAATGGGTGTTGAGGTTAAGGCGTTTGGGATCAAGAGTATGAAAACCCGCTGGGGTACCTGCAATATAAGGGACAAGAGAATCTGGGTCAACCTGAGATTGGCAACTAGAGATGAGAGCCTGCTTGAATATATAGTGGTGCATGAGATGACACATATATTGGAAAGGCTTCACAATGACAGGTTCAAGATGCTTATGACCGGATTCATTCCAAATTGGAGAGAACTGAAAAAGGAACTGAATGGTCAAAAATAAAACAGAGGGAAGGTATGGTTATGATTAAGGTGCAACCTAAATACAATAGTGAAAACAAAGGGCATTATTCCCCTGGAGTGATATCAAATGGGATGCTTTATGTATCCGGACAGCTTTCAGTGGACCCTGACACAAGGGAGCTTCCAGCTGGAGGAGTGAAAGACCATGCAAGGCAGGCCCTTTCCAATGTGGATAGGGTCCTTAAGGAGGCTGGAGCAGCCAGGGCTGATGTGGTACAATGCAGGATCTATATTATTGGGGTTCAGAACTGGGATGCGGTGAATGAGGTATATGCAGAGTTCTTTGGAAATCATAAACCTGCAAGGATTGTCGTGCCGGTTCCAGAGCTTCATGGAGGAAGTCTCGTTGAAATTGAGGCTGTTGCAGAACTGGGGGATCACAATGGATAAGAAGGACAGGCTTATTCATATGATGATTGAGCATGATTCAGGAGATCCTTGGATGATACAGCATTTTTTAAAGGTTCATGAGCTATCAAGAATCATTGGAATGATGGAAGGGCTGTCTGAAGAAGAGATGGAAATACTGGAAGCTGCTTCAATGGTCCATGATATCGGAATCAAGGTTTCAAGGGAAAAGTATGGGGAAAGTAGCGGTAAGCTTCAGGAGAAAGAGGGTCCTCCATATGCCAGAAGGTTTCTTGAAAGACTCGAATACAAGGAAAATGTAATTGATAGGGTTTGCTATCTGGTGGCACACCACCACACCTATGATGAAATTGATGGCAGGGATTATCAGATTCTTGTGGAGGCTGATTTTCTGGTCAATCTGTACGAAAAGAGCAAGGGAAAAGGTGCCATTGAGAAAGTTTATGAAGAAATTTTCAGGACCGAGTCTGGAAAGAAGCTGTGCAGGCAGATGTTTGGAATCTAGGATATTTAGAAAAGCGTGGGAGCCTTAAACGGAAGGCTCCTTTATAATTGTTTAAAGAGACTCAATAATCAAAGCTCGAATTTTGGGTAAGTATATCACAGACAGGACAATGTATGTGTGGTTCTGGGAAATGTTGGGAGGCTATATGATGACACGGAGAATGAAGATATCAATTATAACCGGTATACTCCTTGGAATGGTATGCATTGTTGGTGCATCCATCAGGTCGGGATTTGAAAGGGAGCTGTACTGGCTGTTTGCTCTTTGGTACAACCGCCTAATTATGGGAATAGTGATAGGAGCCCCTTGGAAGCCTCTAAAGCTGAACCTGCTGCTTGTAAGAGGTGCAGCTTTTGGACTATTGGTTTCCTTTGCATTCTATGCCACATCAGGGTTCCAGGATCCGGTGAGCTTTCTTGCAGGAGTTGTTTATGGTGTGATTATCGAATATGTGGCCTACAAATACCAAGACAGTCAAAAATGAGGCTTCCCAGTGACAACTACCGTGAAAATCAAAGTAACATTCGGCTTGAAGGAGGACTAATCCTCAACTTGAATGAGCTGGTCCTGGTGGTTGAAAAAGGTTCTATATCCCAAAATTACAAACAGTATCACAGAAAGAGCAACGCTTCCCACTATGCCTAGCATGATGGCTATCTGATACTTGGTGGCAATCAGTGGAGATGTACCGGAGAGGATCTGCCCTGTCATCATCCCTGGAAGTGATACTATACCCATTCCAACCATGGAGTTTATTGTTGGTAGAATTGCCGAGTCAAAGGCACTGTTTACAATTTCTTTGGAAGCTTTGGCTGGAGTCGCACCCAGCATAAGGGATGACTCCACCAGGGCTCTTTTATTTCTCATGCCATCTGCGATCCCCTTCACACCAAGGGAGATTCCCGTCATGGAATTTCCTATGATCATACCGGCGATGGGGATAAAGTATTGTGGATTGAACCAAGGATAAATCCTTATAACAACAAACAGAAAATAGAGTATGCTTGTAAGGGTACCGGTTACCATGGAAAAGGCAATTATTTTTTTCAGTTTTCCTGTAAGCTTTTCCTTGGTACGCTTGAATATGTTATCAATTGCAAATGCCTCCATAACACCCACTGCAAGTATTGTCATCAGAGGATTTGTACTCTCAAAAATATATACCAGGACATAGCCCACCAGCACAAGCTGTAGCGTCATTCTCACTGAAGCTATTAGTATTTCCCTTTCCCTGCCAATACCCCTTTTTCTCACTATCACAAGTAGAAGGGCTATGAATACATAAGCTGCTCCAATCTGCCACAACTGAAGATTCATGATGTCATTGCTCATCTTGACACCTCCCTTGCCTGGACAGGTTCATCTCCGGATATTTTTATTATCCGGTCAGAAAAATCTTCTGCAATTCTATTTGAGTGGGTTACCATAACCAGGGTCTTCTTGTTCCTTCTTGTGTATTCCACGACCTCCTCAATGATCATCAGCTCAGTTTTATCATCAAGTGCCGAGGAAGGCTCATCAAGAAGCAAAACCTCCGGCTCCATAAGCAGGACCCTGCCAAGTGCAAGACGTTGCTTTTCTCCTCCAGAGAGAAGCTCAGCGTTATCCTTAAGATCCTTTTTCAGCTTTACTGCCTCCAACACTTCCAGAAGGGCCTCATCGTTCACAGGATCCTTTTCAGATAAAACAAGACCCATTAAGAGATTATCCTTAACAGTTCCGGGATATATGGCAGGCTGCTGTGGAAGCATTACCACTGACCTTCTAAGATCCACTGAGTTCAGTTCAGACATTGGTTTGCCCTTGTGGAGTATTTCACCTGAATCGGGACTTATCAGCTTGTTCAAAAGACGGATAAAGGTGGTTTTCCCGCTTCCGCTTGGCCCTACAATGGATGTTACAAGATGCTCCTCTATAGTAAGCTTGTCAATGCTTAGGATATCCTTGTAACGGACATCTTTGAATTGGTACATAAATATTTCCCCTTTCAACTCTATGATTCAATTTCCTTCAGGAGCTCTCTTGCTCTTTCAGCTGCCTCATGAAGAATCTTGTCTCCTTTTTCAGTGATGCTGTAATACTTTCTAACCTTTCCTTCAACATTCCTATCCTCTTTGGTTAGAAGACCATCAAGCTCCATACCGCTTAGGAGAGGATATAGGGTACCTGGGCTCATGCCGTAGCCGTGCTCCTTAAGCTCCTTAATCATCCATGAGCCGTAAAAAGGCTCTTTCTTAGCGTGGTGGAGGATATGAATATGAATAAATCCTAGAAAAACCTTTCGTAAAACCTTGTCTGGCATCGAATCACTCCTTATGTTTAACGAAACACGATATCGAATAACGATATTATAACATGAGACTCCTGAAAAAACAAGAACAAGACCAGTTGTTTTCAGGCCCTGTTCGAGTTGGCTCTAGGTTATTTCCATAATTACAATTTTATGAGCATTTTTTGCCGGTTTGAATATATCAGCCAGTCTGTACATCATTCTGTAGTATGGTGAAAGCTTTCTAATGTTGGGATTCTCCGTCATGTATATGGTCCTAAGATATTTCGCTCCATCCAAGTATTCCTCCATATCCTTCGGGTTATCAATTCCCCACAATAGATGGGCACCTGTTCTTTTGATTGAGGGGTGGTGCTTGGAGTACTTTACAGTGAGACTTGATATAACATCAAAAATCATGGTGTAGCTGCCAAATCTGTCCTTTAATACATTCATCAATTCCCTGATCTCCTTTTCAGTCAAGTACATAAACAGACCTTCGGCAATTATAAGAATGCTTTCACCTTTCCAGGAAACAGAATCCAGCCAGCTGTGGTCATTGACGGTTGAGGGGATATAGCTGTAGCCCCTCTCTGGAGGGTAAAGCCGTCTCTTTATTTCTATTACCTCGGGGAAATCAAGTTCATACCAAAGGGCTTTTGGCTTACCAAGTCTGAAATATCTTGAATCCAACCCGCAGCCAAGATGGAGTACAATAGACTCATCATGTCTTCCTAGAAATTCCTTGGCATATAGATCCATATACTCAGCCCTAAATGCAAGCATAACCTGGGTCTTCTTCTGTATTTTAAGCTTTGAAAAATCAAAGTTCAGTCTAGTCACTGCCCTTTGCGCAAAGGTATCCCTGAAAATACCATCCTCTGACATCTTTGCCTTTCCATACAAGGGTATAAGCAGGGTTTCCATTTCGCCTTCAAGGTCAATTTTCATCGGTGATCACCGTCCTTTGCACAAATAAGTATATTCATTGTAATACTACCCTAATTTAGATAAAGGTAATTACAGCTATGGCAGGTACTTAAAAGTTAGAACAATGGGTAAAAGAATAATTATTTATTGTAAAACAATAAATAATTTGCTAAAATCAACATATATAATTTAGACTGTGAGGTGTTTTAAAATGAACAAGGGAACTACCCTCTTGCTTAGGGGCGCATTGATAATTATGAGCTTGCCGATTCTTGCAATCTGTATATTCTGGCTGCCATCTTCTGTTGGCTTTTTTCCAGTCTCGATTGTAGCAGGTGCTTATCTGACGGCCATGGCCTACTTCTTCGCCCTTTATCAGGCATGGAAGCTCCTTGGGCTGATTGACCACAATAATGCTTTTTCCCAGGAAGCCGTCAGGGGCTTGGGAAGAATAAAGCATGCGGCACTTGCAATTGCTGGAATATACACGTTGATGCTGCCTTTTCTTTATCCCATAGCAGATCTTGATGATGCGCCGGGTCTTGTGGGATTTCCAATTATTATAGTATCGGCATCAATAGTGATTGCTACATTTGCAGCGGTACTCCAGAAGCTACTTGATCAGGCGATTAAGATCAAGGAAGACAATGATCTTACGATATGAGGTGAAATGGATGGCTATTATTATAAACATAGATGTTATGTTGGCAAAGCGAAAGATGAGTGTCACGGAGCTTTCAGAGCGGGTGGGGATAACCATGGCCAATATTTCAATACTTAAGAATGGCAAGGCCAAGGCCATCAGGCTATCAACCCTGGAGGGGATATGCAGGGCACTGGATTGTCAACCGGGAGATATCCTTGAATTCAGGGAGGATGACAGGGATGGTGAACTGTGATGTATGATGTAATTATTGTAGGCGGTGGACCAGCGGGAGCAACCTTGGCGAGACTTTTGGGAAGGAGCAGAAAGGTTCTTCTCATTGAACGAAGGTATATCAAGGAAAATGGCGAGGGTGACTTTAAGAAGTGCTGTGGGGGTCTTGTGGCACCGGATGCCCAGAGGCTTTTGGCAGAGTTTGGACTTGGGATTCCGGGGGAGGTCCTTGATGGACCTCAGCTTTTTGCTGTCAGAACAATTGACCAGGGGAATAATCTTGAAAGATATTACCAGCGTCACTACGTAAACGTCAACAGGGAAAAATTCGACAGATGGCTGCTGTCACAGGTTTCAGCATGTGTCGAGGTTGAGGATGGATCTATGTTTAAAAACTACATGGATTTCGGGAAATATGTTCAGGCAACCTACTTAAAGGACGGGGAGGAAAGAGTGGCAACAGCCAAGCTTCTTGTAGGTGCAGACGGTGCGTCATCAAGGGTTAGAAAACAGCTTTATCCAAATAAAAATGGACAAAGGAGATACATAGCAATACAGGAGTACTTCAGACTAACTTATAATCAGCCCTATTACGGCTCCATATTTGATAAGGAGATCACCGATTTCTATTCCTGGACAATACCCAAGGAAGGCTATCTTATAGTGGGAAGTGCATTGGATCCATATAATGAACCACTGAAAAAGTTTGAAGAGCTGAAGGGAAAGCTTGAGGGGAAGGGTTTTGACCTTGGAGAAAGTTTTGGAAAGAACAGTGCATATCTGCTTAGACCAAGAGGATCAAGGGAGATCCTTACAGGAAAGGGCAGGGTGGCATTGATAGGTGAGGCGGCTGGGTGGATTAGCCCAAGCTCAGCGGAAGGCTTAAGTTATGGTTTCAAGAGTGCCTTGAATCTTTCTGGAGCTATTGAGGAGGATATTGAAAGAGCAGCTACCTTGTACAGAAAAAAATCTAAAAGCCTATATTTAAACATTAAATGGAAGGGAATAAAGTCATTTTTGATGTATAATGATTATACACGGCATATGATAATGAAATCAGGTGTCATGTCCATGGGTTCAATCAAGGAAAAGCTTGCAGAGACAGGGATCATTTGAAGCATTGGGGAAGCATTGGGAACGGTACTATTTGCTTCTTGGGAGTAGATTTTATGAGGTGGTCAGCATGGAGAGAGTCATTACATTTTATTTCAGCCCGACAGGGACTACTGAAATGGTTGTAAAGGAGCTTGCTAATGTCATCGCAGAGAAGAAAAACTGCGGGGTGCTTCATTATGACTTTACTTTGCCCATGAAAAGAACCGATTATCCCAACATTATGGAAGGAGACATTGTCGTAGCTGGAGTTCCAGTATATGCTGGCAGGGTTCCAAATGTACTTCTTGAGTATCTTTCTGGTTTGAGGGGAAATGGAGCCAGGGCTATTGCAGTTGTTCTTTATGGGAACAGGGCATATGATGACGCTTTGCTGGAATTAAGGGACATACTGGATAATGCATGTCTTGATGTTGTTGGAGCGGCAGCCTTTGTGGGAGAACATTCCTTTTCATATGATCTTGCAATGGGAAGGCCGGATGAGAAGGACCTTGAAACTGCTAGGGATTTTGCCAACAGACTCAGTCTTAAGCTTGATTCTGAAACAACAGAGTTAAGCATCAAGGGAAACCCGAATTACAAGGAATACTACATACCCTTGGATGAGGATGGAAACCCTGTGGATATTCGGAAGGTACAGCCAAAGACAAGGGATACCTGCATGGATTGCAAGATTTGTGCACGAGCCTGCCCAATGGGATCCATTCCAGAGGAAAATGTAAAAATTCTGACGGGAATTTGCATCAAGTGTGGAGCTTGCATAAAGAAGTGCCCTGTGGAGGCAAAATATTTTGATGACCCTGACTATCTACGACATAAGAGGGAGCTGGAGGAAGAGTTTAAGGATCGAAAGCTGCCAGAGCTGTTCCTTTGAGTCGCTGGGGACGGTTCTGCTGACTCAAAATTTTAATCTCATGAAACAGTTATGAATTTTGACAGAGTCTGATTTAGCAGTGGAAGAGAAATTAAATTACGGGGGAGAGCTATGAAGAGATTGAAGAAACCAAATCGACTGAATCCTGGAGACAAGGTTGCACTGGTAAGTCTATCCTGGGGCGGAGCTGGAGATAAGGAACTATTGTGGAGATACAGGCAGGGAAAAGAAAGACTTGAAAAGGTGTTTGGCCTGGTTCCTGTTGAAATGAAACACACTCTGGCAGGCTCTGAATACATATATAATCACCCGGAGAAGCGAGCAGAGGATTTAATGGAAGCCTTCAGGGACAGCTCCATAAAGGCTATCATTGCAACAATAGGAGGAAACGATAGCATGAGGATGCTGCCATACATTGATTTTGATATTATTCGAAGCAATCCAAAGGTTTTCATGGGCTACTCAGATACCACCACAACCCACCTCTTATGCCATAAGGCAGGTATTTCAAGCATATATGGACCAACGTTAATGGTTGACTTTGCAGAAAATATCTCCATGAGCGAGTACACGGTTGAAGGCATTAAAAAAACTCTTTTCACTCCTGAACCCATTGGAAGGGTTGAACCTTCAGCAATATGGACAAGCGAGTATCTTCCCTGGGAGGAGAAAAACAAGTTCACAGAAAGAGCGTTCAAAAAAAATGATGGCTATGAACTGCTTCAGGGAAGGGGAGTTACTAGGGGTAGATTGATTGGTGGCTGCTTTGAGGTGCTTGATATGCTACGGGGTACAGAGATTTTTCCGGACAGGGAAGATTTTGAGGACACGATACTGTTTCTGGAAACGTCTGAGGAAAAACCACCAGCTTGGCTTCTGGAGTCCAGCTTGAGAAGCTATGGGGTTAATGGTATTTTTGACAGAATCAAGGGTATGATCTGGGGTAAGCCTCAGGATGAAACCAATAAGAATGAGTACAAAGAGGTCATATTAAAGGTGCTGAAGGAATTCAACAAACAGGATATGCCTGTTCTCTATAATATGAACTTTGGACACACTGAGCCTAAGATATGTCTTCCATACGGAGTGATGTCAGAGATAAACTGTGAGGAGAAATCATTTGCAATACTTGAGGCTGCGGTTCAATAAGGGTTTAAGTGTTACCATTAGAGGTGTGAATATTAATAAACTCATGAGGTCGTTATTGAATCTGGGCATCGGTGAACTTACAGCAGCAGGGGTGTCTACCTATCTCTACCTTACATTGAAAATTCACCTGGTAGGTATGGGAAATGCAATGGCATTTGGATATCTCAATCAAAACGAAAGTAAAAACAAAAAATAAATATGTTTTGACTACGAAAAAAGTAGCTCTAAACATATTATACGAGGAGAGGTTATGTGAAGAATAGATTTATTTTGGGTGTTGTTGTGACAATTGTTCTAGGAATAATAACATTCTACCCCAAGGATATCATCGGAATAATTGGAAAGGAACCTTACATATCAGAGAATGCACATGTAAGAGTAATTAGCAGAGAGAATATCGAGGATTCAGGCATAGCACATGAATCACAGAGCCAGGAACATGCTAAGGAGATATTTGACTACTTCACAGAGTACAAATTTAGGAGAACAAATAAAAGCTACAGTGATTTGGATGAGATGGCAAGCTACACCATAAAAATAACCGATGAGGGAGAAGAGATGTTTTTCGTTACAATCAGGGGAGATAAGTACATTTCCATAACAGATAAAAGGGATAACTACTTCAGCTACAAATTGTGGGGAGACGAGTTTGATCTTGATTACATAGAAGAATACTACCAGTCATTGAACAACTAGTAGATAACAACATCATTACATAATTTCACCTTGAGGAAGGGATACAATTGAAAATAAAGAGCATAAAACCGAAGGAAATAGCAATGGGCTTCACGGGAAGCCTCCTTGGAGCAGGCTTTGTTTCCGGACAGGAAATAATGCAGTTTTTTGGAGTGTTTGGCTCCTATGGTCTTATAGCCATGCCAATTTCATTAACATTATTGTATATATTGGGATGTTTTGTTATGAAAACAGCCCGAAAAACAGGGATAACAGAGTTTGACAAGATAATTATCCGCAAGGATATTCATTGGTTGCGGGGTTTTTTCAGTGGTACATACTTATTTTATCTTTTTGGCACCGTAATAATCATGACGGCAGGAACGGGAGCCCTTTTGAACCAGATGTGGGGTGTCCCCTCAATAGTTGGAAGTGGAATTATGGCGGTACTGCTGGGGATAGTTGCCTTATGGGAGGCAAAGGGAGTGCTATGGGTTTTTTCAATAACCGTACCCTTCCTTATTGCTGTTGGTATGGTAACTGGGGTGTTCTCCATTATTTTATTTGAACCAGGTTACATAGCTGCATCACCTTTTTCAGGTGAAAATCCCTTGCTTGGAAACTGGATTTTCTCAACTGTGGCCTTTGTTTCATATAATATGATGGGAGCAATTTCGATTCTTGTACCCATCTCTCCGGATGTGAAGGAGGAAAGAACAATACATAAGGGAATGCTTAGGGGGACTGTTCAGCTGTCGATAGTTTTTATATGCATACTGCTTCCTCTAATTCTATTCAAGCCTGTTCTTTCTGACGCAGAGCTTCCTATGCTTGCTCTTGCTGACAAAATTAATCCAATGTTGGGATTAATATATTCGATACTGTTGTTTACTGGAATGTTTGGTACCGCTCTGTCGTTTTTGTACGGGGCAGCATATAGAATTAGAAAGTACAGGGAGTACAAGCTTAAACCACTTATTGGGGTACTGGTTTCAGTTGCATTTATGGGGAGCCTCTTGGGCTTCAAGGAGCTGATTGGTATCGTACTGCCAATCTCAGGTTATATAGGATTTTTCGCGATGATAGGGATAACAAGGCACTATTTAGCCATCAAAAAAACTGGGGAGGTAGGATAGAGTGAAGGCTGAGATCAACCTTATAACAATCTGGACTGACGATGTTGAAAAGATGAAGGCTTTTTACACTGAAGTCATAGGCTTTGAGCCGATCAATGACCTTGGGGACTATGTGGAATTTCAAAGCAGTGGAGTCAGGTTTGCCATCTGCAACAGAAGCGTCATGGTTGGATTTAGCGAGGAGTATTTGAAGAAATCTTCAGGGCAGGCTTTTGAACTCGCATTTCCCTGTGATACTTCTGAGGATGTGGACATCACCTATGAGAAGCTCATAAAGCTGGGAGCAACACCTGTGCACAAACCCCAGGACATGCCCTGGAACCAGAGAACTGCATTGTTTGCAGACCCCGATGGTAATATTCACGAGCTGTTTGCTGAAATAGAATAAACAAAAAAACCCTTCCTGATGTATGCAGTAATACCCTTTTCGACTCAATCGAAAGGGGTATTTATCTTATGAAAGGGGTTGTTCTTATGGATGAAAAAAGCTCAGTCCATTACCCGCAGGATGAAATGACCACAATGCTCATTCCTGTAACAATAGGCTGTCCCTGGAACAAATGCATCTTCTGCACCATGTACAAGGATGATGAATACAGCTTGGTCCCCATGGAACAGATCAGACAGCAGCTTATAAACGGCTACAAGTATACTGAGAAGGTTTTTCTCACGGGAGCTGACCCACTTTATACAGGTCACTCTAAAATGATGTCGATATTGGAAGAAATTAGCCAACGCCTTCCATATTGTGCTCGTGTTGCCTCCTATGCATCAATTAGAAGCGTCTCAAGGTTTTCAGACAAGGAACTGTCCCAGCTTCACCATGCTGGCCTTAGACTGCTCTATATAGGCTTTGAGACCGGGAGTGACAGGTTCCTGAAACTTATGAATAAGGGTCACACCAGGGAGGATGCAATCAGGGAGGCCAAGAGACTTGAAAAGGCAAAGCTTCCCTACAATGCTATCATACTTACTGGAATCGGAGGTGCAGACACCTGGGAGGAAAATGCCCGGGAAACAGCCCATATGATAAACCAGATCCATCCAAAAACCCTGATCACAATGAACCTTATGCTTATGGAGGGGTCAGGTTTGTCAGCTCTTGTTGAAAAGGGAGAGTTTATTCCTGCCCCAAGAATTGAAAACCTTCTGGAGACAAGGGCGTTACTTCAGAATCTAGATCTAGACAAGAGGATGGAATTCGATACAACCCATCCCTCCAACTTAATAAAGATAAGGGGCGAGCTGCCTGGGGACAGGGACAGGCTGCTGGGAGAAATTTCAAAGGTTTTGGAGGGAAAATAGGCTTAAACTATACCCTGATATGGTAAAATTATATTATGAGTTTCATTACAAAATACAAGGAGGTCGAAATGATATACAGAAATGCAACCAAAGAGGACATACCCCAGATATCAGAGCTTCAGAAAAAATACCATGTATCAACAATCAGCGAAGAGGATAAGCCGGATGGCTTCGTAACAACACTATTTACACCTGAGCAGTTTGGAGACCTTATCCACAAGGAGCAAGGAATTGCCATCGCCTGTGATGGAGACAGGGTTGTAGCCTATGCAATGGCTGCCTCCTGGGACTATTGGTCAGAATGGCCCCTTTTTCAGCATATGATCAAGGACCTGCCAGAGACAGAGTATATGGGTGAAATCCTTTCAACTGAGAATTCATACCAGTATGGACCGATCTGCATCGAAAAAACCTATAGGGGTACAGAGGTGCTACCAAGGCTCTTTGACTTTTCAAGGGAGCAGATGAACAGGAGGTTTCCAATCCTAATCACCTTTATCAATCATATAAATCCAAGATCCTACAAGGCCCATGTGGACAAGCTGGGGTTGGATGTTATAAAGGATTTCCAGTTCAACGGAAACAACTACTACGAGCTGGGTTATGACACATCAAAACCTGTGAAGGGAATATAACTGGAGGAGAGCTATGAAATTTTACTGTTCCAAGTGCAAGAAAGAGGAAAGCGTAGACACACCAAAGGCAAAATGTGAATGTGGAGGTCTCTGGAAACTGGATTATCAGGCTCCAAAATTTGACCTTAAAAAGGTTAGCAGTGACAAATGGGGCCTTCTAAGGTACAGGGAATGGATTCCAGTTGACAGGAAGGCTCTTGGGAAGGTTTCCCTTGGAGAAGGTATGACCCCTGCCATACATCTGGATGAGGACCTTATGCTTAAGATGGATTATTTTATGCCAACCCTGTCATTTAAGGACAGGGGAGCGGCGGTCCTTATGGCTCATGCAAAATCAATCGGGGTCCAGTCTGTTGTGCAGGACAGCAGCGGAAATGCTGGAAACAGTGTTGCTGCCTATAGTGCCAAGGCTGGAATAAAGTGCGAAATATTTGTGCCAGAAGGAACATCACCAAAGAAGATTGGCATGATCAGTTCCCATGGAGCCAAGGTAAATGTTGTTCCAGGATCCAGGGACCACTGTGCAGATGTGTGCAGAAGCAAGGTTGAGAATGAAGGGATATATTACGCAAGCCATGTATTCAATCCCTTTTTCTACCAGGGTACAAAGACATATATATATGAGATTTACGAACAGCTTGGTAGAATACCAGAGAACCTTTTCATCCCATTGGGCAACGGAACATTGTTTTTGGGAGTTATGATTGGCCTGGAGGAGCTGCTTCAGTCTGGAATCATTGATAATATGCCAAGCATATATGCAGTTCAGGGTGAGAACTGCGCACCATTTGCTGAAACCCTTGCAGCAGGTGAAAGGGTAATCAGGCACATCACTCCACAAAAGACCATGGCAGAGGGGATTGCTATAGGCGCTCCCATGCGTGGAGATGAGATTCTTCAGTATATTTACAAGTACAATATTCGCGTAATAACGGCACCTGAGGATGGAATAATACCTGCTCGGGAAAGGCTTGCCAAGAAGGGTATATATGTTGAACACACCACGGCTGCAACCTATGCAGCATACCTTAAGCTTCTGGAGCAGGAGGGAAGACTAAAGGATGTCCTACTTCCCATGTGTGGAGCCGGACTAAAATCAGACCACTAGAGAAAGGATGATACCATGACAAAGATATCACCATCAATGGATGGATGGATAGAGGAAGCAAAAATGGACCCCAACTCTTCACAGATTGGGATGTACCTTTTTCACAACGGAGTAGTCAGACAGACCCCGAAGGCAAAGGTAAGGCAAGGAATTGATGACGGTTCCCAGGTGAGGGGAATGGAGTTTGGATATGACGAGAAGAAGGTGCAGGCTGCAATCGAAGAAGCGAGAAACCTGGATGGGATATACCATGTAAGGGTCTGGCTCAATGAAGGGGAGCTTAAGGTTGGAGATGACATAATGTATGTTCTTGTTGGAGGAGACATCAGACCCCATGTAATCGATGCCCTTCAGTTTCTCGTTGAGAGGATCAAGACGCAATGCGTAGTGGAAATAGAGAAGAAGTAGCGAGGTGAAATGATAGGATTATGAAGATAATAATTTCTCCAAGCAAGACCCAGGATAGAGAGAAGACAAATGTTCATGGCAGGGACCTTCTTTGGCCTGAAAAGACAAATAAGCTCCTCCAAGCCCTTGGGGATTATTCAAGTGAGGAAATGGGGGAGCTTATGAATATAAAGGGTGAGCTTCTTAGGGAAACCCATGAGCTTTACAGCAATTGGAAGTCTGACGATAGGAAGGTTATTGCAATTGACCTTTACAAGGGTGTTGCATTTGCTGGAATCAACTACCACGACTACAACAAGGAACAGAAGGATTATCTGGACAATAATCTCCTGATTCTTTCAGCACTTTATGGTGCGGTTAGTCCGCATACACTAATCTGGCCCTACAGACTGGATATGACAATGAAGCCCAGGGATGGAACACTTTACAGCTACTGGAAGGATGAAATAAGGGAGATCTTCAAGAGAGAGGACCTTGTTGTGAATCTTGCCTCCTATGAGTTTTCACGAATGGTGAAGATAGAGAAGCATAAAATGTTAAATATCCATTTCAAGAAGGGATTTGGGAAGGAGAGCAAAAGACTCTCAAGCTATGAAGGAAAAAAGGCAAGAGGAGAAATGGTGGGGATTCTTGCTGAAAATCTTGCCCATACAAGGGAAAGAATCAGGAACCTTGCTCCAGAAGGCTTTAGGTTTGATTCCCAGCTTTCAGATGAGAACAACTATTATTACGGACTCTCCCTCTAAACCCTGTTGACCGTAAGGAAAATGGATACCGTACCAATCACGGCCAGGACCGTGCTTATAAGGAGCAGCTGGGATGGTCCTCCCAGGTCAAGGACAGCACCTCCAAGAAGACTGGCGAAAACTCCACTTAAGGTCATCATACCCGTAACAAGGGACTGGCCCTTTACAGCCTCTCCCTTTTCCATGACCTCATCCGCCAGATGCACTGCTGATGAGAGGAAAAGCGGGAATGAAATCAGCTGAAATAGAAATGCAAGGTACACAAATCCAACAGAGGGTGCCAGATATGTAAAGAATACCTTTCCGATAAAGGCCAGGGAGGAAAGCTTTAGCATTGCCTGGCTGCTGAATCTTTTTCTCAGTTTGCTGAAAAAGAAAAGCCCAGGCATCTCAAGAAGGGCCATAAAGGAGAAAAGCCTGCCCATCTGGCTGCTGTCCCCTCCGATGTTTCTAAGTATCTGGATCAGAAAATTGTTGATTACCGCATTCTGGAAGAATACAAGCATAATACCCAGGGTTAGGACCACAAAGACCTTGTTTCTCTTCATAAACTGAAGAAGGGTTATTGCAGCATCCTCATGGGGCTCATCAAAGGACGAATCCGGGATATGAACTGTAAGCTCCTTTTTGAACAGCTTGTCTGTAAAAAAAAGGGCAGAAAGTAGCAGAACTATAACAATAACACCAGTCAAGGGGATTGTCTTTGTTCCAAAGGCCAGGACCAATGCACCTAGAATGGAGCTTATCAAGGCATAGGCAACAGAGCCAACGCTCCTTGTAGCCCCAAAGTTTATGTAGCTCCCCGCCTTGCTGAAATGAAAAGCAATGGAATTTATCAGGGGCTGCAGAGATATCTGAAGAGCGCCTGTAAGGACAAACACTGATGTAAGGACAATCGAGCGCTGATCCATAAAATACAGAGAGCCGGTTCCCAGGATAAGTGCCGCACCCATAACATAGACCACAGAGATCAGTGATAGCTTCTTGGACCTGTCGGCAATATCAGCAAGCACAGGTTGAATCAGAACTGCAAGGATATTTGCAAAGGCTAGGATAAACCCGATTTGGGAGTTTGAGTATCCCCGATCCAGCAGGAACACTGATGCGAAGCTTATTATTACAGCAAAATACATCCAATAGAAGCCCTGAACTGCGGCATATGTAAAATTTAGAAATCTGTTCATATTATCACCATTTTTCTTGTTATTAATGTATTGTAACATTCAGGAAGAAAAGTAACAACCGGGTATTCATCTGATTTATGAATATTGAAATGAAAGGAGGGAATCCCATGGGCTTTGTAAGCGAATGGAAGGACAATTATGTGGTTAAGCAGGTGAAAAATCTGAAGCTTCCAGAGTTCAAAAATTCTGAGAAGGTAAGAGAGGAGCTTGTCTTTTCCGGTAAGGTGCAGAGGGTCGGGTTTAGGCTGGAGGTGTTTGAACTTGCAAAGAGGCTTGAACTGACGGGATGGGTTGAGAATCTTTCAGATGGAAGCGTAAGGGCACAGGTTCAAGGCGATAAGGAAAGAATAGATTTTCTTGCTGAGTTCATGAAATCCCTTAAGAGAGCCAGGGTGGATAAGGTCCTTGAAATCCAGCTGGAAGTTATGGAAGATGAGAAAGGATTTATCATCAAGGGATAGGATTAAAAAAATCAGGTGGACACCTGATTTTTTTAATGGTGGTGATGATTGTATTTCTTGTTTTCCAAGGACTTTTTCAAGGCGTCCCTTATTGTTTCGTAGAGCTCAGGAGGGCAGAAAAGATAGATCTTCTCACCTGGAGAGCCTTTGATAACAATGAGTTTCTTGGTGTTGTTGTATTGGATATCATTTATTCTTTCCCAGGCTATGCTCCTGCTGTCGTTGAGGGTGGACAGGAGACCAGCACCTGAGGTTGTGGGGTTCTTGGAAAATACTCCTGCAAGAAATGTCAGTATTCCAATGGTTTTTGCCTTTTCTTTATGATCTTTACTAGATTTCATCCTTATTCCTTTATCATCAACGACATAGTCTACAGAATACTTGCCGCCATAGACAGCAAGGATAAAAATAAATCCCAGAATCAGGGCTACTGTAACTAGAAGGACTCCATACCATGCCTTTATTGCTATTAAGAATACCAACAACAGACCAAAGGGTATGCCTATGGCAATTCCCAACTGTTTTAGGATAGTGTTGTCCTTGAATACTGATACTTCTGAGCTCCAAATGATTGGCAACAAATTAATCACCTCAATTATTATATTCCCTCAGCTACAGATTTTAAGCAATCACAAAGAAATATGTATTTTGAGTGTTTTAAGGATTATTGTAATTCAATTGTAATCAAATGCATGCTCAATCCGCTATAATGATATTATGAGAGGGACATATATCTATGGGTATTTGATCGTTAAGGAGTGAGTGAAAATGAAAAGGAAGCTTTATTTAGTATTTACTGTTCTAATGGGTATTGTTATTGCAGGGTGCAGCAAGGACCTGGAAGATGAGTTCATTGGGACCATAACTGAGATCAATGGGCTGACAGCAATTGTATTGGCGGATGAGGGAGAGGATATAAGAAGCTCGGGAGATCTGGTTGAAGTGAGCCTTTCTGTAAGTGACAATTTTGAATTCATGGTTGGAGACAGGGTCAAGGTTACCCATAAAGGACAGATTCAGGAGAAATATCCACTTGGAATTGAGACGATCTCAGTTGAGCTCATTGAAAGGGATGAAAATCCGGAAAAGGAACCTGTAGACCCGGAAGATGATTCAGCATACATGATAATAAGGGAGTATCTCAAGAGAGAGAGCATAGAGGCTTTCTCTCCCTATTATGAACTCCTGGAGTTCAACATTACAGACTACAAGGAAGAGAAAGTAGGCGGGAAGACGGAAGCAGAATTTCTTTATACTATAATAAGCAAGAACTATGACAGGGATCCGGATACTGCAGGGTACATAAAGGAAGCCAAGGAAAGCGGAAATGAGAACTACCAGCAGATGTATGACGAATACCTTCAACCAAGGGATATGAACTTCGATTTCAAGGTGGTCATTGATAAGCAGGACAGTTTAACCCTATACTCTAATGTTTCTCCTAAAGGAGTTGAATGGGAGGAGACCAAGATGACCGACTATATACTGACTGAGAACACCGGGTTCACTGGAATTGGATATGACCTTGATTACAAGGACAGGATATTTCCAGGAATGTCTGATGAAGAAGTCAGCGCTGTCATAAGCAAGATATTGGATGCAGCCAGACAGGAGGCTGACAAGGGTAAGAATTTTCAGCTGACTGAAGATCTTCTCAAGGAGTATGGAATTGAGGGACTGGATCCAGTGTATATGGATATGCTGAACATTGTTGCCAGGTAGCTAAGGGCAACCAAGAGTTTTTTAAATTGCATAGGAGAACCTAAATCGTAGGAGGGTTTGAATGAGGACTAAAAACGTTGTGGTGGAACCGTATAACCCAAAGTGGAAGGAAGAATTTGAGAGGCTCAAAATATACCTTGAGAGCCATATGGGGGATAGAATCATTGGGGTAGAGCATGTCGGGAGCACTTCAGTGGAGGGGCTTCCTGCCAAGCCAATCATCGATTTGGACATAATTATTGAAGGCTATGATAAATTTGATGAAGTTAAGAATGTTCTTGAAGGCATGGGATACTACCATGAGGGGGACTTGGGCATAAAAGGCAGGGAAGCTTTTGAATATGAGGGTAAGGAAAGCTACATGACTCACCATATTTATGTGTGTCCAAAGGACTCACAAGCCCTCCAGAACCATCTGGCATTCAGGAACCATCTGAGAGAGAATCCAGATGACAGGGATAGGTACGGTCAGGTTAAAGTAAAGGCTGCTTTTGAATATCCAAAGGACATCGATGGCTACATGGAAGCAAAGAGTCCTGTTATTGCTGAGATATATGAAAAGCTGGGATTGAAGGTCCAATAGTGGAGGTGGCTATGAAGCTAATAATTAAGCGTTTTGAAGAACTTTCTGCAGATGAGTTGTATAGGATTCTCAAAGTAAGGTTTGAGATATTCGTTATAGAACAAGAGTGCATTTATCCCGAGATAGACGGTAATGACCAACATTCATACCATGTGTGTCTTGAGGATGATACTGGGATAAAAGCCTACTTAAGGGTGGTTGACAGGGGAATCTCCCATGAAGAGGTGTCCATTGGCCGTGTCTTGACTACGGAAAGGGGAATTGGCCTGGGGAATCGGATTCTTTCCGAGGGAATCAGGGTTGCAAGGGAAAGAATGAATGCAGACAAGATTGTTATAGAAGCACAATCCTATGCGAAGGAATACTATGAAAAATTTGGCTTTAGACAGGTATCTGAAGAGTATGTGGAGGATGGAATCCCTCATATGCAGATGATATTGGAATAACAGGAATATTTTACTTACTGAAAGAGGGGGATGGATACATTGGAGATTATATCAGTTAGGGATAATCCGGAATTCAAGGAAATGGCAATCCAGTATTTTCAGCGGGTATGGGCATCGCCAGCAAGCATGAAGGTGTATGAAGACAGCATAGAAAATTGTTTAGGCACAAAAAGCCCATTGCCCCAGTGGTATCTTCTTTTGAGAGACAATGAAATAATTGGGTGTGGAGGGTTGATCACAAATGATTTCATCAGTCGAATGGACCTCTATCCCTGGGTTTGTGCAGTATACATAGAAGAGAACTATAGGGGAAGCAACTTTGGAGCGTTGATTATTGAAAAAGCAAAGGAGGATACAAAAAAAGGAGGCTTCTCAAACCTATACCTATGTACGGACCACATCGGGTATTACGAAAAACTTGGCTTTGAACATATTGGAACAGGCTATCACCCTTGGGGAGACAGCTCAAGAATCTACTCCATAGAGGTGTAGTCGATTTAGAGGAGAGAACAGCATGAAACTTGAAAAACTAATACTGGAATATGAGAATGATTTTTTTAATAAGGATTTTTGTGATGTGAAAGGAAATCTAGACATGCGCATTCACGATGAATTTTTTGAAATTGGAAAGTCAGGACAGATATTCTACAAGGATTCAATAATAGGTTTCCTGAACAATCTTGATTCCGACAGAGATATTGAGATCATTGATTTTAAGGTGAAGGATTTAAGGGGGGGTCTTCTTATTGCAAACTATATTTCAAATGAGAAGGAGCTTGGAATCAATGCTCTTAGAACCTCCATATGGATGAAGGAGGAGGGAGAGTGGAAGCTTTTGTTCCATCAAGGCACAATAACTGAGCTTGAGAGTTATTAAGTTGAATTTGGGAGTTTAATGGAGGTGGTTCTGATCAAACTTGAGTTGACGGTCATGTCAGAAGAACATGCCAAGGAAGTATGTAACTGGAAGTATGAGGATGAGTATTCCGTATACAATCTTTCGGATTGGGAAACAGTGGTACAGAATAATTGGGAACTGGCCATAAAGGAAGAGAGGGAAGCTAATTTTTTGTCAGTTACCCAGAAGGATCAATTAGTAGCCTATGGTGTCATAACAATGAAAAATGATAGTGTGCTAATTGGAATAGGCTTAAAACCATCACTTTGTGGTAAAGGCCTGGGCAAAGAAATTATGAGGCTGTTGATTGAAGAGGGGAAAGCTAGGTTTCCTGATGCTCCAATGGCATTGGAAGTAAGAACCTTCAATAAAAGAGCAATCAAGTGTTATGAAAGCATTGGATTTGAAATAAGGGAAAAGTATCGTAGAGATACTCCTACCGTAGAAAAGGCAGAATTTTATTATATGGTGCACTCAGATGCTGAATGATAAAGTGCCCAGGGGAAGGTTTCCCTGGGCACTTTATAAACTTACTTTTCAATCAGAATTTCAATTTCACTCTTTTCCATGAGTCCGTTCAGATAATCCATCTGCTTCTCCTGAGTTTTTAGTTGGATAAGCTGATTTGTTAGATCATCCCGAATTTCCTCAAAAAGGGGAGGTGCCATCATTGCCATCTGCTCTTTGGTCACTTCCTCACCAGCTGCCTTAAGGGCATCAATCTGGTCTTGAGCCTCCTGAACCAACTCCAGGTAATAATCCTCAACCTCTTTTTCGGTTACAGTTACTTCACCAACATACTCATCAAACAATGCTTTAACACTAAGGTCTTCAAGTATGATTCTTCTGAAGTCATCCTCTGAATAGAGATTGTCTGATAGGGCGGTCAGATAATCCTCCTCTGATCCATAGTGATCCCTAAAGGCGTCAATCTCTGCCTGAACAACTGATTCACTGGGTGCCAATCCAAGATTTTGAGCCTCCTGAGTCATGACCTCAACCTGGATCATTTGGTTTAGGACCTGTTCATTTATTCTTTCCTTTACTTGGTCACCCATTTCACCTTCAAGGCTAAGTCCCTGCTGCTGGTAGCCGGCAATCATTCTTTCCACGGCCCTTTCATAGGGACCCTGATGAAGGTCAACTCCATTGACTCTAGCAATTGGATCGCCAAGTTCAAAGGTGCCGTTACCTGTTTCATTGCCTCCTGAACAAGCTGAAAGAACAAGGACAAGGGACAGAGCTATTATTAATTTACTTGATTTTCTAAGCATAATCATACTCCTTTCGTAATACTGCACTTATGGACAATAGTACCACATGGAGTGCTCCATTACAACGATTGATAGGAATCTGACTATTTTTAAATTGGTGAATTCCATCGGGAAAAAGCAAAAATGACCGTCTCCCATGCTTTTGACAAACCCATGGAAAATAAGAAAAGGGGCTGTCGGTAAATAGCCCCATAAGAAGACCAGTACACTTTTAACGGGATGTACTGGTCTTTTATTTTTGCAAAAAAGGAAAAAGATGGCCAATTGCAGCCATCTCGCCCCCGCTATAGTGTATACTATAACTATCATGAACAACTACCATTATACCCAATTTTTCGAGATAGGGCAACAGGCAATAAACTTTAATCTGTATCAAATAGGATTACCAGCAGACGACCCCGTCTATACCCTTAAAAAAGTAATGGAGGATCTTGATTTTTCTGGCTTGACTGCCAGATATTCTACCAAGGGAAGAAAAGGCTACAATCCTATTATGATGTTTGCAATACTAACTTATGCAAATATGAGAGGAGTCAAAGCTGTTGACCGCATTGTGGAACTCTGCGAACGAGACATCGCATTCATATGGCTAAGCAAAGGTGAAAAGCCCAAACGTGATGCCTTCTACGACTTCATAAAAAACAAGCTAAGTGATGAAGTCCTGGACAATCTGCACTATCAGTTTATCAAAAGACTTAAAAAAGAAGGATTCATAAGCCTGAACAGCCTGTTCATAGACGGTACCAAAATCGAAGCCAACGCCAACCGTTACACCTTTGTGTGGCGAGGTAGTGTCAATTATCGTTTGGCGGGGCTATTGGATACGATTGATGAGCTATATACAAGATACAATACCATTATCACAAACGCCGGCTACAAGCGAGAATATGGATTGGATCAAGAAAGAATGTTCATCATTGAAGGTATGGACAAGGTTAGGGAAGTCATACAAAAGAATAGAGATAGAAAGAAAACCAATCAAAAGAAAATATCCAACAACACAATCCTGAAGATTGAAAATATTTCTCCTTTGGAATTGTTGAAATTGCAAGTCAACCTGTTCAAAATAGCCAAGGGGGAAGGAATCTGTTTTGTTGCTGGGAAAGGACAGCAAAAATCAGATATCCAAAAGCTATATGAAGAGATTGAGGCGTGTGGGAACCGACTGCTTAAATACCAGAACCACTTCAAGATCATGGGTGAAGATAGAAACAGCTACTCAAAAACAGATATGGAAGCAACATTTATGCGCATGAAAGACGACCATATGCAAAATGGGCAGCTAAAACCGGCATACAACGTGCAAATTGCTGTAGAGAACTACTTCATAATTCACACCCACATAAGCAATGATAGAACAGATTACAATACCTTGATACCTGTGCTTGAAAAACACAAAACAATCCTGGGAGAGCAGCTGGAAGAAGTCACTGCAGACAGCGGATACAGCAGCGAACAAAATCTACGATATTTAAGAGAAGAAGGAATCGAAAGCTACATCAAACTGCAGACCCATGAAAAGATGAAGACAAGAGCCTACAGGCGGTATTTGTCAAGTAAGTTGTCGTATTTTTTGTGCTAATTCATCTTTGTTAACTGGATTGAGCGAAACATAGTCTATATAATCCCAATTTCTCGTCTTACCAGACCATCTACCAGGATTCTTC
>Ga0334892_1000589_pt1 | contig 41772 bp, 32 predicted proteins | sample GraSluR3_MG_4_FD_207213 | JGI IMG/M metagenome (GOLD analysis project Ga0334892, IMG submission 207213) | Sludge microbial communities from methane-producing bioreactor in Wageningen University, Netherlands - Granular Sludge_15_04-R3 | ecosystem: Engineered > Bioreactor > Anaerobic >...
AATGCCTTCTTAATTGCCGGGTTATGTATTTTTAACTGCCGTTTTATGTATTTCTATTATGCCGAAAACATACTAGGAGGAACAAATAATGCATCAGATGGTTTTGTTCCTCCAATCCAATTTTGACTTCTTCTAAACTCTCCAGGAGTTTTATGCTTGCCTCTGACTCCCTGAAGGAGCTTATTGTGTATTTCGCAAATCAGACGATTACATAAGGGAAAGTCATCATTTATTACCCTACCTATTCCATAGTTAAGCGCTATAATATAGTTCTGAACTTCTTCATAATCATCTCTTTTTTCAGGAACAATATCTTCAATTTGCAATAAATCTTCCTTTATTGTAGTTTTAGTGCCTTCTATTTTACTAGATTTATTTGCCTCAGTTTTAATATGCATTTTTATATATACATCAATATTAGGTAATAAGTCAGAAAATGAATTCAAACCACCCAATTCGATGCTTGCTTCTTCCAATAATAGGTTAATTCCAACATCTTCCCAATCCCATGATTCGTTTATTTTAACTGGAGTAAAAGATTTATAATCTCCCTGGTCCACATAAACACCTGATTTAAATCTTTCTAACCTCAAGCTTTTACACACCTCTTTTAAACCATTTCAATTTCTAACACACAATTATTATAACATTTATTTCCTAATGCTATAATATTATCTGGTGCAAATGCAATAATAACAAAAACTCGGCCAATAATGACCGAGTGTTGCCACCATTTTGGTGGAGGCGGCGGGAATCGAACCCGCGTCCGAAGGCCCAGCAACAGAAGCATCTACAAGCTTAGTTCCGGTTTTGAGTGTCGCGCTTCGGGCTCCCCGGAACAGGATCCCTTAGCGCCAGCCCCGTTGAGTTTCCCGCTAAAAAGGTGGAGCAGCCTTTATAACGGTAGGCCGGATTAGTGACACCCCTGATCTTTCCCCCGGCCGGGGAAAGGAGGGATGCGCTACTTTAGATTAAGCAGCGAGTGCGTAATTCGGTTTGGCGTTTATAGCCGTTTCCGCGTTTTTTACCAGGCCACGGCCCTGGACCTGCAGCTTCTGTCTCAAAAACCCCCGTCGAATCCTTACGCCCCCAATCATTTAATCTTTTAATTCAGCCCGCTGCTTATCGCGGAATGCTCTTTCCATTTCGCGCTTGCTATCGCGCTCGGCAATATCGCGGCGTTTATCATAAAGCTTTTTACCGCGGGCCAGACCCAGCTCAATCTTGACCAGCCCCCTGACCAGGTAAAGTTTCAGCGGAATAAGGGCATACCCTTTTTCCTTGATTTTACCGTGCAGTCGGCTAATTTCCATTTTACGCATCAACAGCTTGCGCACCCTCAGGGGATCATGATTGAATCGATTACCCTGCTCATAAGGGCTTATATGTAAATTATAAAGGAAAAGCTCGCCATTATCAATGCGGGCATAGCTGTCCTTCAGGTTAACCCGGGCATTACGGACAGATTTAACCTCGGTTCCGGTCAGGACAATACCTGCTTCATAGTTTTCCTCTATATGATAATCGTGCCGCGCCTTGCGGTTGGTGCTGATAACCTTTTCCACTTTTCTATCCCCAGTTTAATGATTGTTTACTGCTTAAACGGGTTCCCCCATTTTTCACTGAATACTATTTCTTCTAGCTCTTTACGTGCCCGTTTTGAAGAAAGAACTTCGGGCGTGCCTAGCGGGGTCAGGGCAACTACCCTGTAATCGGCCGGCACACCGCAGGCTGCGCGCGCTATTTCTTCTTCGAACCACCCTACCCAGCAGGTGCCCAAACCTTCGGCATGAGCGGCCAGCATCAGCTGCTGCATGGCAATTCCGGCATCAAGCATGTAAAAGTCTTTATTATCCTGGTTTCCTGACCCCTGTGGATCTGCACAGAGGACCACCACTACCGGAGCCGTTTCGGTTACCGCCCGTTTAGCGGGGTTGCTGTCTGGAACACAGGCACTTACCGCTTTTTTCTGTTCATTGTCACGTATGACGATAAATTTCCAGCACTGCTGGTTCTTCCAGGAAGGCGCAACTCTGGCAGCTTCAAGAACTCGTTTCAGTTTTTCATCCGGAACGGGATCTGTTTTATACTTCCGCACACTGCGTCTCTCGTTTAATGCTTTATAAATATTCATTGGGTAACCTCCTTGAAAAATACTAAAGTCAACAACTCACGGTTGGCCCTGATCTTATAGGGCAGCGTTAATTAATCATCTGTATCCGGCATAAAAGTTACCTGGCCTTCTTCACGACTGGCCCTGATCACCTTAACCCGGATTTCATCCCCCAGTTTATAGCGTTTGCCGCTCCTCTCACCGGTCAGCGATGCCGCCCGCTCATTGTAAATATAATAATCATCTTTCAGTTCATTTACCGGTATCATACCTTCTATGGTGTTATCGAGTTCAACAAAAAGACCGAACCCGGCTACCCCGCTGACTATACCAGTAAATATTTCACCAATTTTACCTTCCATAAATTGCGCTTTCTTTATTTCGATACTGGCTCTTTCGGCTTCAACAGCAGCTCTTTCGCGCTCGGATGAATGCCGGGCAATATCGGGAAGTCTCGAATGCAGCTTTTTAATCTTCTCCCTGGATAAACCGCTGCCACTTAATTTTTCTTTCAATATTCTGTGCACTACCAGGTCGGGATAACGCCTGATCGGCGAGGTGAAGTGGCAGTAGCAAGCGGATGCCAGACCATAGTGGCCCTCATTTTCAGCGCTGTATAGAGCCTGAGGTAGAGAACGCAACACCAGGTAACGTACCAGCTTTTCAGTTTTTTCTCCCTTTGTCTTATCAAGCAGGCTGTTCAAATGTTTCGGCTTGAGTACCTTTATATTTGATAACGCCCCAATGCCCATCAGAGTCAGGGTCTCCCGCAGGGTGGAGAGTTTTTCTTCGGTTGGTATTGCATGCACCCTGTATACACAGGGAAGTTTTCGTTTGTATAGATACTCAGCAACAGCTTCGTTGCAGTAAATCATAAATTCTTCGATCAGCGATTCGGAACGCCCCATAACCCTTTTCCCCACCGCCACAGGAACACCTTCTGCGTCGGTTTCAATCTTCGTTTCCGGCATGTCCAGATCGAGCGACCCGCGTTTCATCCTGCGCTCACGAAGTATTTCCGCCAGCTCAGACATACGGTCAATCATCTGCGGCAAGTTTCTATCCTTAAACGTTTTTTGCCCGTCAGCTCCATTAAAATAACCTTCAACCTGCTGATAAGTAAGCCGTTCAGTAACCTGGATCACACTGGCTGAAAATTGAGCGTCAACCAGCTCACCCTGCCGGTCAATTTCCATGATTACGCTTACAGCCAACCTGTCCTTAGCAGCCTGCAGGCTGCAGAGGTTTTCCGAGAGCCGGGGCGGTAACATATGAATTACCCGGTCAACGAGGTAAATGCTGGTTCCGCGCTTAAAAGCTTCACGATCGATCGGTTTTCCCTGCCTGACATAATGAGATACATCGGCAATGTGTACTCCCAGCTTGTAAATGCCGTTATTTTCTTCCAGGGAAACTGCATCGTCAAAATCGCGAGCTGATTCGTCATCAATAGTAACCATACGAACATCCCTTAGATCAAGGCGATCATCTTCATTCACAGCCCGGGCAATTGAGTCTTCGCCGGGCAGATCTTCAACAAATTTAAGCACGGCCGGTGGAAACTCACCGGGTAGCTCATAACGGTGCTTAAAGGTCAGCATCTCAGCCCCGGCACTTCCGGCCTGCCCCAGGTGTTCTACTATCCGGCCCCGAGAAGGACGATTGCCCTGTGACCATTTTTCTATTTCCACAATTACCTTGTCCCCGAGCCGGGCTTTTTTCAAATCACTGGATGAAACCTGCACCGGAGACGGCATCCGGTTATCATCCGGTTCCACAAAAAATCTTTTTTTCTCTTTTTTCAGGGTGCCGACAACACGGCTACTGCCTCGTTTAATAATACCGATCACCGTACCTTCACGCCGGCGCTTGCCTTTTTTATCATCAAGCTGCACCATTACCCGATCGCCGTGAGCAGCACTGTTTAGATTACTCGAATTGATATAGATGTCTTCCGATTGTGCGTCAGGTTTAAGAAATGCAAATCCGCGCTTGTTTCCCTGGAGCACTCCTGTTATATAACCCAGACGATCAGGCAGACCAAAACGGCCCCGGCCTGTTTTTACAACCAACCCTTCGTTTTCCATCCGTTTTAAACTGCCAAGGAGCAGGGCTCTATCCTGGCGGTTAATTCTGAGTGCTCCTATAATCTGCTCAGGGGTTAGCGCTTTTTGCCTCCCCTCTTCCAGGAGGCGCATTATTTTATCGCGCAGGGGATTAATAAGACCTTTTTTCTCACTCAATTTTTATAGACTCTCCTTTAAATAAATGTACCGATTCATATACCAAACCGTGTACCCGTTTTACTAATAAAAAAGCAGGGGACTGTGCTTTCCCCTGCCATTATACCATTGAAACCTTTACAGCGTTAACTCAGAACAACCATTACTATTGTCAGAGCCATGAAAGCTACGGCAATGTAAGTGGTAACTTTGCCCAGCTTATCGTCCAGACCCTTTTTTTTGCCAACCAGCGACTGAGCTCCACCTGCAATGGCTCCAAGACCGGCGCTGCGTCCCGACTGAAGCAGAACAATGGTAATCAAGGCCAGGCACAGGATTAGATATATTATATTTACAACAAGTCCGATTCCAATCATGATTAAATACCTCCAGTAATTCTTCAAATGAAGCTGAGCAAACGATATTTTACCACATTTTCGCTAATAATACAAATGACGAACTAAATATTTACGTCTTCTTTACGTCTTCTTTAAATTGTTACCTCCATAAACGGCAGCCTGACCCAGTTCTTCTTCTATGCGCAGCAGTTGATTATACTTGGCAACCCGGTCAACCCGGGAAGGAGCGCCTGTCTTGATCATTCCGGCGCCGGTTGCAACAGCCAGATCGGCTATAAAGCTATCGTCTGTTTCGCCTGAACGGTGAGATATCATACAGCTGTAACCGGCACTGGCAGCCATGGACATTGTTTCCAGTGTTTCACTGAGCGAACCTATCTGGTTAAGTTTGATCAGAATGGAGTTGGCAATGCCTGCGCTGATACCGCGACCGAGCCTGGCGGGATTAGTCACGAATAGATCGTCACCGATTATTTTCAGCTTTTGGCCGGCAGCTGCTGTAAACGCAGCCCAGCCATCCCAGTCTTCTTCATCATGGCTGTCTTCTATACTGATCAGTGGAAAACTCCGCGCCAGGTCAAGATAATAATTATTAAGCTCTGCAGAATTGTATGAACGCCCTTCAACATGATAAGCCCCGTCCCGGTAAAATTCACTGGCCGCTGCATCAAGGGCCAGGTATACTTCTTCTCCCGGCTTATAACCAGCTGCTCCAATTGCCTCAACTATAGCTTCCAGCGCAGCCTCACTTGATTCAAGGCTGGGGGCAAAACCACCTTCATCTCCAACATTGGTGTTAAGTCCGCGTGATTTTAAAATACTTTTTAGTTTATGGAAAATTTCAGTGCCCATACGCAGGGCTTCAGTAAAACTGTTAGCTCCCAGGGGTACAATCATAAATTCCTGTATATCCATATTATTGTCGGCATGACTTCCACCATTTAAGATATTCATAAACGGAACAGGCATAAGTATTGCTTTTAAACCACCGATATAACGATAAAGAGGCAGACCGAGCATTACAGAGGCCGCGCGGGCTGCAGCCATAGAAACTGCCAGGATGGCATTGGCTCCGAGTCTCGATTTATTTTCTGTACCGTCGAGCTCAATCATGGTGCGATCAATCGCTTCCTGGTCAAGTACGTTCAACCCGCACAGTTCAGGGGCAATAATATCATTAACATTATTCACCGCCGAGAGTACTCCCTTACCCAGGTAGCGGCCCTGATCATCATCACGCAGTTCCACTGCCTCAAAGGCTCCGGTCGACGCCCCGGAAGGCACTGCCGCCCGTGCCGTCCATCCACCCTCAAGGTAGAGATCCACTTCAATAGTCGGATTTCCGCGTGAATCAAGAATTTCCCTCGCCTTTAAATTTTTAATCTTTTCTTCCATCTTAATCTCCTCCTCCTACTGTTCCGCTTTCAGCATACTCTTGCCAGTCATCCCGGGTGGAGCGTCAAGACCAGCCAGTTCAAGCACTGTCGGGGCAATATCGGCTAAAATACCCCGTGGCCGAACCTTCACATTACCTGCCCCGAGCAGGATAAATGGAACAGGGTTAGCACTGTGAGCAGTTAAAGTTTCCCCTTCACCGTTAAGCATTTCCTCGGCATTACCGTGGTCGGCACAGATTATTACCGCCCATTCACGGGGCAAAGCTGCCTTCACAATGCTTCCCACCGCTCTGTCTACAGTTTCAATTGCTTTGACTGCCGCCTCCATACTCCCTGTATGGCCTACCATATCGGCATTGGCAAAGTTGGCAACAATTAACTGGTGTTTACCATTATCAATTATTTCAATTATGTTTTCAGCCACCTCCGGAGCACTCATTTCCGGCTGTAGATCATAGGTAGCAACTTTCGGTGACGGTACCAGAATTCGATCCTCAAGAGGGAATGGTTTCTCCCGTCCCCCGCTGAAGAAGAATGTTACGTGGGCATATTTTTCCGTTTCGGCAATGCGCACCTGGGACAGATTATTAGATGCATATATTTCACCAAGTGTATTTTCCAGGTCGTCGAGTGAAAAGGCGACCGGAATATCGAATTCCCGGTCATATTCAGTCATGGTAACAAAATACGGTTTAACCGGGCCGCTGCCCCGATCAAAAGCATTAAAGTTCTGATCGGTCAGGGCCCGGGTAATCTGCCGGGCACGGTCGGGCCTGAAATTGAAAAATATAACGCTATCTTCATTTTTTATCGTCGTCAGCGGTTTGCCCCCGTCATCAACGATAACTGTAGGCCTGACAAATTCGTCCCCCTCATCGCGTTGATAAGATTGCTCCAGTGCATCAAGCGGGTCCTGGGCGGTTAAACCCTCGCCGCCTGTATAGGCACGATAAGCTTTTTCAACCCTGTCCCAGCGCCGGTCCCTGTCCATAGCATAATAACGACCACAAACTGTTGCAATATAACCGTTATTGTGCGCTGCTGAAAAGGCAGCAAGTTTTTCCAGGTAAGGTTTTGCCCCGTAAGGCATGGTATCACGGCCATCCAGAATGGCATGGACATAATATTTCTCAACACCCTGCTGGCCGGCCATCTTTAATAAAGCCATAAGGTGATCCAGGTGGCTGTGAACGCCGCCGTCCGACACCAGGCCGATCAGATGCAAAGCCCCGCCCTGGAGCTTAGCTTTTTTCATCGCTTTTATCAATACAGGGTTTTCAAAAAAACGGCCCGCTTCGATCTCTTTGCTGATCCTGGTTAATTCCTGGTAAACAATTCTGCCTGCACCGAGATTAAGGTGTCCCACCTCGGAATTCCCCATTTGCCCGGGCGGCAGGCCTACCGCTTCACCTGAAGCATCAAGGCAGGCTTTAGGGTATTCCCTGCTGATCCTGTCCATATTAGGAGTAGAGGCTTGCATAATCGCGTTACCAGCTTTTTTGTCGCTTTCACCCCAACCATCAAGAATTAACAGAAGTACTTTTCTCAATGTAAAACCGCCTTTCGGGCAGCAGTAATTAAATCGATAAATGAGTTTGCCTCTAGACTGGCTCCGCCGACCAGGGCCCCGGCTACCGAAGATAAAGTTACGAAAGAACCGATATTATCTGGTTTCACACTGCCTCCGTATTGTATTCGAAGGCGTGAGCCTGCTTCTTCACCGAGGCTTTCCCGGACATAGTTGCGAATAAAATCCCCGGCCTTCCCGGCATCTTCAGCAGTGGCAGCCCTGCCAGTTCCAATCGCCCAAACCGGCTCATAAGCAATAACCAGGTCGTTTACCTTTTTCGGATTTAACCCTTCAAAGGCCGAAGCGAGTTGCTTTTCTAAAACCACCTCGGTTGCGCTGTTCTGTCTTTCATCTTCAGTTTCACCTACACAAATAACCGGCTTCAGGCCGTTTGCAAGGGCGGCTTTTATTTTTTTGTTAACCTGCTCATTGCTCTCACCAAAGATATGCCGCCGCTCTGAATGGCCGATAATTACATATTCAACTCCATAATCAAGAAGCATACTGGCTGCTATTTCACCTGTGTAAGCGCCTTTTTCTTCCCAGTGCATATTCTGGGCGCCCAGCTTGATATTACTGCCCTCCAGTGCTTCACCGGCGGCTGAAAGGGCGGTAAAAGGAGGGCAGATCAATATATCTACCCCTTCACAACTGTTTTTCTCTTTGCGCAACTCACGGCAAAATGCAGCCGTTTCGGCTGCAGTTTTATGCATTTTCCAGTTCGCAGCAATAATTAAATTCATCAACTTCACTCCCTGATCGGTATTATAAGAATGTTATCGATCCTGAAGGGCAGCAATTCCCGGCAGTTCTTTTCCTTCCCAGAACTCGAGGGTCGCTCCGCCTCCCGTGGAAATAAAACTAATTTTATCACTTAATTTAAGCATTTCAATAGCTGCTACTAGGTCTCCGCCGCCAACAACCGAATACGCGGAGCTTTCAGCAATCCCCGAAGCCACATCCCCCGTGCCGCGATCAAAAGGCGGTATTTCAAATACTCCCATTGGTCCGTTCCAGACCACCATTGCCGAATCCCTAATTACTGTCCTGTACCGGGAAGCAGTTTCGGGCCCGATGTCAACGGCTTTCCAGTCTCCGGTAATCTCACCCGGCTTTAATATGCGGTGTGGAGATCCCGTTTTAAGCTCTTCAACAGCAACAAGATCATCGGGCAGCAACAGGCGGCAGCGGCTTTCCCTGGCTTGTTCGATTAAAGCAACTGCTGAATCAACCTGCTCTTTCTCGAAAAAAGACGAGCCCAGTTCGTATCCGGCAGCAACCAAAAATGTATTGGCCATTCCACCGCCAACCAGTAAATTGTCTGCAAGTTCTAAAAAGCGGCGAATTACATTAATTTTATCAGAGACCTTAGCCCCGCCTAAAATGGCAGTTAACGGCCTCTGTGGTTCATCGATACAGCGCGACAACTCTTCTATTTCTCTTTTCATCAGCAACCCTGCCACCGCAGGAATATAAGCTGTAACACCAACTGTGGAAGCATGAGCGCGGTGAGCAGTTCCAAAAGCATCATTGACAAAACAATCAAATGGCCTGGCTAATTCGCGGGCAAACCCGGGATCGTTTTTCTCCTCTTCCGGTGCAAAACGAACATTTTCCAGCATCAGTAAATCTCCGTCTTTCATCGCCTGCACTTTTTCTCCAACCTCCGGGCCGGTGATATGATCAATTTTGAGCACCTGCTTTTCTAACAACTCAGATAACCTGTTTGCTACCGGATCCATTTTGAGGGATTCGACACTTGTTCCTTTCGGCCTCCCCAGATGGGAAACCAGGGTCAGCCTGGCCCCAACGTTAATCAGCCTTTCAATTGTGGGGAGAGCAGCCTTGATCCGGCTGTCATCGCGAACCTTATTCCCTTCCAGGGGCACATTAAAATCAACCCTGATCAATATACTTTTGCCACAAGGATCGATATCTTCAATGCTCTTCTTTTTAATCATATTTTCACCACCCGGAATTAATTATTTGCGGCGTTTATAGGAAGCAGGTATGGAAAGTTCTTCCCTGTACTTGGCAACAGTTCTCCTGGAAATATCAATGCCTTCTTTCTGCAGCATTTCAGCCAGGCTTTGATCACTTAGTGGTTTATCCGGCTTTTCAGCTTCTATCATTTCCCGTATATATATTTTTATGCTGTGGGAAGAAAAATCTTTGCCACCGGCCCCAGACAAACCGCTTGAGAAGAAAAATTTTAATGGGAACAACCCCCTGGGGGTCTGGATATACTTGTTTGATGTAGCCCTGCTGACAGTGGATTCATGAACGCCGATGTTAGCGGCAACCTCTTTTAAAGTTAATGGTTTAAGCCTTTTAATACCGTAATCAAAAAAGTCTTTCTGGATATCGACAATCTGTTGCGAAACCCTGAAAAGAGTCAGCCGTCTTTGTTCTATACTGCGGATTAACCAGTATGCTTTTTCTATTTTGTTTTTAATAAAAGATGAAAGTTGATCATCGTTTGACCCAGTTCGCAGCATCTGCTGGTAAAAAGGGCTGATTGTCAGCTGGGGGATACCACTTTCATTGCCCACCACCACATATTGTTCATCAACCTTCTCAACTATAACATCGGGAACAATGTAACGGGTTTCTTCACCTGTCCCGTAAACAGAACCTGGTTTCGGATTAAGAGTCCGAATCAGCTTAACCGCTTCTTCAACTTTATTTTCTTCATAACCAAGCCTTGCTGCTATATATCGGAAGCGCCCATCCGCAGCTGCAGGCAAAAATTTTTTTACAATCTCTTCAGCCAGATCGCTGCGTAATTCCAGTTTCTCCAGCTGTAGAAGCAGGCATTCCTGGAGGTTCCGACAACCGATACCGGTCGGTTCCAGCTTCTGGACCAGGCTAAGCGCTTCTTCAAGCTCGTCCACCTCAATGCCAATCGCCAGTGACAGATCCTGTAACTCTTCCTGGAGGTAGCCATTATGATCAAGGTTGCCAGCCAGAAAAGCAGCTGCGTTATATTGACGGGGAGAAAGCCTCTGCAGACGAAGCTGTTCAAGAAGATCTTCGAGCATGGTCCGGCATGAACCGGCACAATTTTCCACGGTAGGCTGATAATCGGGGATAATTCCCGCTGCCCCGGTTGGATAAGACCTTTTATCAAGATCCATTTCCTTGAAGTATTCTTCCCAGGAAAATTCTTCGTTTTGATCACGCTCAGGGGCTTCAGACTGCTCTGGAACCTGTTCTTCTTTTTCGTTTTCCCTTGATTCCTGTATCTCAAGCACAGGATTGTTCAATAGTTCTTCCTGAATATGATCCTGCAGCTCCATCGACGAATACTGGAGCAGTGTAATCGCCAGCTTCAGCTCCGGTGTAATGATCAGCTTCTGACTTTGTTCCAGTTTAAGGTTGTAATCCAGTTTCACAGCATACGCTCCAATTACTTAAATTTAATCCTTGGCAAATAATAACAGCTAAACTGCAGCTGTTATTGACAATACCGCGTTTCTTTTTTGATCTTCGACACAACAAAGCTAAATCCTTCCTACTATTTGTCTAACTGGCATGCTTTTTGCTATTATCCTCTTTTCCTTTTCTCCAGGATCTTTTCCATCTGCCGGAACCGGTTGTTCATTCCCGATTTGCTAACCGGCGGGTTAAGCAGTTCACCCAGCTCTTTCAGGGATGCTTCCGGGTGATTAATCCGCAGCACAGCTGCTTCCTTCAAGGCCGGAGAAAGGTTGTTTAAACCTATTAAAGCATCCAGCGCCTGGATATTATCTAGCTGCTGCTGGGCAGAAGCAACTACTTTTTCCAGGTTGGCTGTCTCAAAATTTACAAGGCGGTTTACCTGGTTGCGCATACTTTTAATCACTCGCCGGCTTTCAAGATCAAGCAGGGCCATCCCGGCTCCGACTATACGCAAAAAGTCTGCCACTGCTTCTGCATTTTTGAAATAGATAAAGTATGCTTCTTTTCTTTTTCTAACCAGGGGTTCCAGCTCAAATGTTTTTAAAACCTTTTGATAAACCTGGGCATCTTCATGATCACCGCAGTTAATTTCCAGATGATAGCCCGAACGGCCTGATACGGATATACTGCCTCCTGCAAGAAATATGCCTCGCAGAAAGGCTTTTTTGCAGCAGGTCCTTTTAGGCAGTGAAGCATGCCTGCGGGGCAAGCTAAGATAAGGGCCGGCTTCTTTTAAATTAAGGTACACCAAAAGGGAATCGACCTGTTCGCGCCCCTGGACCTGAACCAGAAGCCTGTTTTTACCGAAGCGTTTTTCCTGCTGCCTGATAATGGCCGGCGCCTGCGCCCCGGCCTCTCTTAAAAGGTTAAATAAACGCCGGGCTACAGCCAAATCATCAAGGTGGATACTTAGAAGATGCGTATCACGACGGATTGTATAGTAACCGTTTTTCAATAGAAATGCTTTCAGCTCCCACGAACTGCAGCAGCTATTTTCATTATCCACCCTGGCCAGCTCATTTTTTACTCTCCTGGTTAGCGACAAAACCGGCTCCTCCGTTACTCTTTATGAATATCCCTGTGCTCAACAACCAGGTTAAATTTTGAACCAAGGGTTCGCCCCAATTCTTCCGCTAAAAATACAGAACGATGTTTTCCGCCTGTACAACCTATGGTTATTACCAGGCTGGTTTTGCCTTCCTTGACATAGAAGGGAATTGAATACTGCAGCAATTCCCGCACCATGTTAAAATACTTGGCTGTCTCCGGCCAGCGCCATAAATATTCCTGCACCTGCTCATCTTCTCCTGTCAGGGCTTTCAGGTGATCCACGTAATGGGGGTTTGGTAAAAAACGCACGTCAAATACGAGGTCGGCATCCGGAGGAAGACTGTATTTAAAACCGAACGATATAATTCGAATCTGCATATTCCTATCACGCTTATCCGGTTCATAAAGTTCTACAATCCTGGTTTTCAACTCCCAGGGCTTCATTAATGAAGTGTCTATCTCCCTGTTGGCTTTTCCGCGCAGTTCGCTGAGCGCTTCACGTTCCTTTTGAATCGCTTCGGGAAGACTTATGCTGCCCAGCGGATGGCGCCTGCGGGTTTCCTTGTAGCGTCGAATCAGAACGTCTTCATCCGCCACCAGGAAAAGAATTTCGTAATCTACATCAGAGTCCTCAAGCTCGTGCAGGGCCTTAAAAAGATCTTCAAAAAAGGCTGCTCCACGCATATCACAAACCAGGGCTACTTTTTTATTGTCGGATTGAACAAAAATATCAACAAACTTGGGGATAAGAGTGGGGGGCATGTTGTCAACACAGTAATAACCGAGATCTTCAAAACTGTTTAAAGCATGACTTTTCCCCGCCCCGGATAAGCCTGTTATTAAAACCAGGCGCAGGTTGTCAGTTTCGCTCATTACTCAGAACCTCCATTTTATATTTGGGTGCAAAAGTCACCCGCTGGAAAGATCGAGCACATAACGTTCTATTACTTCAGCCACACCATCGTCAACATTGGATGCTGTAACAAGATCAGCCGCCTTAATTACTTCCGGCCTGGCATTGGCTACTGCCACTCCCAGCCCGGCATAAATTATCATATCGAGATCGTTATGCCCATCGCCAAAGGCTATAATTTCTTCGGGCTTAATACCTTCCTGTTCAGCCAGCCAGCGTAAAGTCTGTCCCTTAGTGGCCCTTTTATCTGTTAATTCAAGAAAGTTGGGTCGCGACTGCAAGATGGCAAGCTCAGAACCGAATTTATCTCTCAGCTCTGCCTCAAGAGCTTCTATGGTACCATCCCATTGAATAATGCTCATTTTTGATGGTTCAGCCCCGTTATTTTTTAGAAAAGGAGCGAGGCTTCCCACCACCTTTAAACCCATATGGGCCATAGACTGGTAAAAACGGGAATAATCATTTTCTTCTTTTATATATAATTCGTCGTCAATAAATAGATTGACATAGCTTCCGCGTTTTTCTGCTTCTTCAGCAACAGTAACAGCAATTGCATTGGAGATCGGTCTGTGCAGGATCAGTTCACCGCTGCTTGATTTTTTAACCATGGCCCCGTGATAATTAATCAGGGGACAGTCGCCATCCAGTCCCATCCGCTGCAGATAATGAACGCTCGTTTTAAACATGCGCCCGGTGGCAATAACAAATCGGACCCCGGCTTCAACTGCCCGGAGAACGGCCTCCCTGTTGCGTGTAGAAATCTCTGATTTATCATCAAGCAGGGTGTCATCAAGGTCTGTTGCTATCATTTTATACTGCATAATCTTTCCACCTCATTAACAGTATAGCACATCAGTCTAACGCCCTTCATGGAAATAACTCACAATCTTACCGGCCAGGGAAGGGCTGATGCCGGGCACCCGGACCAGGTCTTCAACCTTTGCCAGGAGTATTTTTTCCATGCTGCCAAAGTGTTCAAATAAGGCTGCACGGCGTGAAGGCCCAACCCCGGGAACAGATTCCAGCGATGAGCGGACAGTCGCCTTGCTTTTACGGTTGCGGTGACCGCTGACAGCAAAACGGTGTACCTCATCACGAATACGCTGAAGCAACTGCAGCAGGGGATCGTAAGCGGCCATTCGTACCGGCATGGCGCTGCTCTCGAAGAAAAGTCTGTCCGGGTTTTTAGCCAGCGAAACAAAAGGTACCGTTTCCAGGATTGTACCGCGCACTGCCTGACGGGCTGAATTAAGCTGCCCCCTGCCCCCGTCAATTAAGAGCAAATCAGGCAGGGGCCAGTCAACGCGTCCGGCCCTTCTTGACAGCACTTCTTTCAGGGCGCCATAATCATCACCCGGATTTGCCTTCCTGATATTAAATCTCCTGTATGCATTGTTGTAGGGTTCACCATCAAGGAATACCACCATTGCCCCGACCGGTTCATCTCCACGCAAATGGGATATGTCGTAGGCTTCGATCCTTTCAGGGGCACTTTTCAACCCCACCAGGCGGCCAAGCTCATCAAGCGGATTTTCTACAAAACCGGGTTGCGCGGCCTCCTCTTCTTCCAGATGCAACATACCGTTTCGAAAAGCCAGGTCAACCAGTTTCTTCAGGGGACCACGCTGGGGCACATGTAATCTTATTTTACGGCCTGCCTTACCCTTCAACCACTCTTCCAACAGTTCAGACTCGACAGGCTCAACAGAAAGCAGAATTTCCCGCGGCATTGATTCTGCCCGGTGATAATATGACTTTATAAAAGAACTGATAATTTCTCTGTCGTCAATCTCTTCCGTTCCCTGCAGGGGGAAATGATCCTGCCTGAGAAGCTTACCCGTCCTCACCTGAAACAACTGGACAGCCACCCATTTATCCAGGCGGACCAGGGCCAGGATATCACGATCTGGGCTGTTTTCTGCCTGAAGCATTTTTTGTTGCTGACCCGCTATCTGCTGCAGGGCTTGGAGGCGATCCCTCAGGCGGGCGGCTTCTTCAAACTGTTCGGCGGTTGCAGCCAGTTTCATCTTCTGTTTCAGGCTGTCTTCCAGTTCTCCATGTCGCCCCTGCAGAAACATGTCAATTTGCCTGACCATTTCATTATATTCGTCCGGCGGAACAGCCATTTCACCGCGGCAGGGTGCCAGGCAGCGTTTCATCTGGTAGTTAAGGCAGGGTCTTGTTCCTGAAGGAGTTCCATCAAGCGGCTGACGGCAGCGGCGCAGGGGGAATACTGACCCCAGAAACTGCATGGTTTCTCTCACTGCCCCGACATCAGTGTAGGGTCCAAATCTTTTTTCCGCCCGATCAGGGTGAGCTTGGTACTTAGCTTTTTTTGATTTTTTCTGGGATAAGCGCAGCAGCTCCAGGCGGGGGTAAAGCTCGGGAGTTATCAACAGGTAAGGATAATCTTTGTCGTCCTTCATGATTACGTTGAAACGGGGTCTATATTCCTTGATCAGGCTGCATTCAAGGATAAGCGCTTCAACTTCACTGTCGGTAACAATAAAGTCAATGTCGGCCAGCCGGCCCTGCAATGATTGCAACCGGGGCGAACTGGAAACGTTATCGGCCAGGTAAGAGCGTACTCGTTTACGCAACGATACCGCTTTCCCTACATAAATCACCCGGTCGTTCTTATCTTTAAGCAGATATACCCCCGGCTGGTCGGGGAAGCGGTTAACTTTTCCCTTCAGCTGTTCCAGTAACATCTTTTTCCCCTGTTTTAAGTATATTTTTCAGCCACTGCCCGGTAATTGAATCACTACAGGCGGCTACATCCTCGGGTGTGCCGGAGGCTACCACCATTCCACCTCCGTCGCCTCCTTCGGGACCGAGATCTATCAGGTAATCTGCCCTTTTTATGACTTCCAGGTTATGTTCAATAACCACCACACTGTTACCGCTTTCAACAAGACGTTCCAGGATAATCAACAGTTTGCTGATATCGTCCAGGTGCAGGCCTGTAGTCGGTTCGTCCAAAATATAAAGACTGCGCCCGTTACTGCGCCGTGAAAGTTCAGTGGCCAGCTTGACCCGCTGCGCTTCACCGCCTGAAAGAGTGGTTGCCGGCTGACCCAGCCGGATGTAACCCAGACCGACATCGTAAAGAAGCTGCAGCTTGCGTTCAATTTTAGGGATTGCCGAAAAAAAGCTTAAGGCTTCTTCCACAGACATGGCCAGAACATCGGCAATATTTTTTTCCTTGTAGTATACTTCGAGCGTTTCCCGGTTATAGCGCTTACCCCCGCAAACCTCACAAGGCACATAAACATCGGGCAAAAAGTGCATTTCAATCCTGAGGATACCGTCACCGCGGCAGGCTTCACAGCGCCCTCCCTTAACGTTAAAACTAAAACGTCCCTGTTTGTAACCGCGGCGGCGCGATTCTGCCGTTTTGGAAAATAGTTCGCGAATTCCATCAAACAGACCGGTGTAGGTTGCCGGATTAGAACGGGGAGTGCGTCCTATTGGTGACTGATCAATTTCTATCACCTTGTCCAGGTGTTCAATACCTTCAATAGCCCTGTGGTTTCCGGCCTGGACCCGCGAACGGGTCAGCTTTCGGGAAAGCCCTTTCGAGAGAATATCATTAATCAGGGTGCTCTTGCCGGAACCTGATACTCCGGTCACACAGGTAAAAAGGCCGAGGGGGATACCAACATCAATATCTTTCAGGTTATGTTCACAGGCTCCTCTGACCCAGAGCCAGCGGTCATTGGCTGTTCTTCGCTGTTCAGGAACAGCAACAGAACGCCTGCCCGCCAGGTAATCCCCGGTAATCGAGGTTGCCGCTGACGTGATATCGTCAACTGTGCCCTGGGCTACTATTTCTCCACCTCCGGCTCCTGCTCTCGGCCCGATATCCACCAGATGATCAGCACTGCGAATAGTTTCTTCATCATGTTCAACCACCAGCACTGTATTGCCGAGATCTCTTAACCTTTTCAGGGTGTCGATCAGACGTGCGTTATCCCTCTGATGCAAACCGATACTCGGTTCATCAAGAATATAAATTACTCCAGTTAAGCCGGAACCGATCTGGGTGGCAAGACGTATCCTCTGTGCCTCTCCACCCGAGAGAGTAGCGGCTGCCCTGTCCAGGGTCAGGTACTGCAGGCCCACGTTGCGCAAAAACTGCAATCGTTCACCAATCTCTTTAAGCACCTGCTTTGCAATTTTCCCTTCCCTGGCGGAAAGCTCAAGGTTTTCGAAAAACGATGATGCCTCTTCTACAGTCAAGGCCGAAATATCAGCTATATTGCGCCCGGTCAGCAGTACGGAAAGGCTGGAGGGTTTTAAGCGTCTACCCATGCAAACCGGGCAGGGCCTGACCTGCATATAGCGCTCCAGTTCATTCCTGATATCATCTGATTCAGTTGCCCCATACCGGCGTTCGAGCAATCTTAAAACACCGGGGAATGCCTTGCGGTAGGTACGAACCTTTTTAAACATATTCACATAACGGAAATTGATTTTTTCTGCCGATCCGTAGAGTACTTTTTCCTGTAGATCCGGCTTGATTTCCCGAAACGGTATATCCAGATCAATATCCCAGGCTTTTGCCGCTGAATTGAGGAACTGCTGGTAATAATTCTGGCCGGAGAAAGGATGAATTGCCCCTTCATTTAAAGAAAGCTCCGGGTAAGGGATAACCAGCTCGGCGGCAAACTCCGCCTTTGTTCCCAGGCCACTACATTCAGGGCAGGCACCATAAGGAGTGTTAAAAGAAAATATCCTCGGGCTGATTTCATCAAAACTGAACCCGCATTGCGCACAGGCAAGGTTTTCGCTGAAGAGTGTTTCATTTCCCTCCACTTCGTCAACTAATACCAGACCTTCACTGAGTTTAAGCGCCGTTTCAATTGAATCAGCGAGGCGTGACTGGATTCCCTCACGAATAATCAGGCGATCGATTACCACCTCGATCGTGTGTTTTTTCTGTTTATCCAGGGTTATATCTTCTTCAAGGTCACGGACTTCGCCGTCCACCCTGATTCTGACATAACCCTTGCGCCGCATCTCTTCAAAAAGTTTCACATATTCTCCCTTACGGCTTCGCACCAGGGGAGCCAGCACCTGAATGCGAGTTCCTTCAGGCAGTTCAAGAACTTGATCAACCATCTGCTGCACCGCCTGGCTGCTGATCGGTATCTCGCAATTTGGACAGTAAGGCCGGCCAATCCGGGCAAAAAGCAGACGTATATAGTCGTATATTTCTGTTACCGTACCAACCGTTGAACGGGGATTACGCGACGCGGTCTTTTGATCGATCGATATGGCCGGTGATAAACCCTCAATATGATCAAGGTCCGGTTTGTCCATCTGCCCAAGGAATTGGCGGGCATATGCCGAGAGTGACTCAACGTAACGTCTCTGCCCTTCAGCATAGATCGTATCGAATGCAAGCGAGGATTTACCGGAACCGCTCAGCCCGGTAAAAACAATTAATTTATTACGCGGCAGGGAGAGGCTGACATTCTTCAGGTTATGCTCTCTCGCCCCACGAATAGTGATTTCTCCTGATGACAATTACTTCAACTCCTCAAATCTGTTTTTCCAGTTCAAATATCAGGTCTCGCAACTCGGCCGCACGTTCAAAAGCCAGTTCACGCGATGCCTGCAGCATTTCCCTGCGAAGTTTCTCTACTGTTTTGCGGCGTTTCTGCACCGGCAGAGAACGGTACTCTTCCGGCATGTAAGCTGCCTCTTCCTCCGCTGCCACTGTTGCTTCGATCAATGAACGGATTGGCTTGATAATCGTTTTCGGAATAATATCATTTTCTTCATTATAGGCAAGCTGTATCTGACGACGCCGCTCTGTTTCCCCGATTGCCCTGCTCATAGACGGGGTTATTCCCTCTGCATACATGATAACCCGCCCTTCAACATTACGCGCAGTCCGCCCAATGGTCTGAATTAACGACCTTTCAGAGCGGAGGAATCCTTCTTTATCGGCATCAAGAATGGCAACCAGGGTAACCTCAGGCAGGTCAAGCCCTTCCCTGAGCAGGTTGATCCCAATCAAAACATCAAATTCTCCGGAGCGTAAACCCCTGATGATTGTCATACGCTCAAGAGCGTCAATATCTGAATGCATGTAACGTACCCTGAGGCCCATGTTCTTGTAATAATCGGTCAGATCTTCGGCCATTCGTTTGGTCATGGTGGTTACCAGCACACGTTGATCCTTTTCGGCCCTGATCCTTATTTCTCCATAAAGATCATCAACCTGGCCTTCTGCCGGGCGCACCTCAACCTGGGGATCGACCAGGCCGGTCGGCCTTATAATCTGCTCAATAACATTTGTGCTGTGCTCCTGTTCCCATGGCCCCGGAGTGGCTGAAACCAGGATTACCTGGCCAATCAAAGCCTCAAATTCATCGAATTTAAGTGGCCGGTTATCCAGGGCGGAAGGCAGCCTGAAACCGTGTTCCACCAGAGTGCTTTTACGTGAATAATCCCCCTTGAACATTCCATTTATCTGGGGAATAGTAATATGAGATTCATCAATCACCAGCAACATATCATCCGGAAAATAGTCAATCAAGGTTGCCGGGCGGCTGCCGGGCGAACGACCATCAAGATGACGTGAATAGTTTTCAATACCACTGCAAAAGCCTATTTCCTGCATCATTTCAATATCATAATTTGTCCGCTGCTCCAGGCGCTGAGCTTCAAGAAGCCTGTCCCTGCTGCGGAAATATTTTAGCTGCTCATGCAGCTCTTTCTCAATATCGGTAATCGCCCGCTTTAGTTCGTCGGGAGCAGTTACATAGTGCGTCGCCGGAAATATTGCAACATGCATCCGGTCAGCAATCACCTTACCGCTAAGTAAATCTATTTCCCTTATTCTTTCTATCTCATCGCCAAATAGTTCTACCCGCAGAGCTGCTTCCGAGTGTGATGCCGGAATAATCTCCACCACATCGCCCCTGACCCGGAATGTGCCGCGGTGAAAATCTATTTCATTACGTTCGTAGTGTATAGAGACCAGCCGGTCTATAATTTCTTCACGGCTGATCCTGTTACCCGGACGCAGTGAAAGAAGCTGGTCTTTATATTCAGCCGGTGACCCAAGACCATAAATACAGGAAACCGAGGCCACAATAATTACATCCTTCCTTTCCAGGAGAGAACTGGTGGCAGAGTGACGCAGTTTATCTATTTCATCGTTTATAGAAGAATCTTTTTCAATATAAGTATCGCTGGAAGGCAAGTAAGCTTCCGGCTGATAATAATCGTAGTAACTGATAAAATATTCAACAGCATTATCCGGAAAAAGCTCTTTAAATTCACTGCATAACTGGGCAGCCAGAATTTTGTTCGGAGCCATGACCAGGGTTGGCCGCTGCACTTCTTCAATAACATTGGCTATAGTAAATGTTTTCCCTGAGCCAGTAACTCCGAGCAGGGTCTGGTAACGGGAACCCCGGCGCAGACCTTGCACCAGGGCTTCGATAGCTTGCGGTTGATCACCGGAAGGTTTATGATCCGCCTTAATCTTGAAAGACTGTTTCTCGATCAGGACGCACCTCCATTTATCAATAACATTCATAGCAAACCAGTCCCATAAGTACTACCTGGCCTTTTGCTATTGATTTAAAATTGTTCCATTAAAATTATAACCAGGCCGATTACAATGAAAAGAGCAGCTGTACCTATTTTCAGGTAAACAGGTTTTAAACGGGAAACAATCCGGCTGCCCAGGTAAACAGCAAGCAGGTGATTACAGAGTATCGCTGCCATTGATCCGGCAAATACAGCGACGGGGTATCCTGTTCCTGCAGCCAGCATCATTGTTGCCAGCTGACTTTTATCACCGAACTCCGCCATAAAAACCAGGCCCATTGTCTGCAGCAAGCCATCTCTGCAGTTAACCTGCTCTTCTTTCTTTTCCCGGCGCAGGCCGTAATAGACACCGATAAAAATAAATACTATACCGGCAATAATAGAAACCAGGTTATGGGGTATAAAATTATAGATAAATCCACCGGCAATAACCGCCAACCCCATTACCGCCCCCATTGCGATCAGGGCACCGCCCAAAACCTGCGGCGCAGGGTAACGGCAGGCCATGGTCATGGTTATCAACTGGGTTTTATCACCAAATTCTGCAACAAATACTGATAGAAAAGCGGCAAAAGCTGCTGCTGCCAACACTAGCACCACCATAAATATTTAATTTCCGGATCCAGGGAGAGAAAGGCTGAACTGATCATCTTTCTTCTTACATCTTTCTATTAAAAGAAACGTCAAACCGGTTAACCGGCACGCCTGAATAAGTTTGAAAGCTTCAACTTCAGGCGATTAAATTTAGTCCGGGTGTCATTTCGCTTTAGCTGAAGATAAACTGGAGAATTGTCAGAGGGCACAGGTATTACTCCCAGGGCTGCACCCCGTTGAAGCAGGTAGCGAAAAGTGCTTTTATTAAGCTTGGATTGAAATGATTCACTAACTTCCCCTTCACTCCGGCTCTTTTTCTTGAGAACCAGGGAAAATGCCTCATTGCCCCGGAAACCTTCCAAAAGAACCAGAAAATAGCTGTCATCAATTTTACGAAGCAGTTCTTCTCCCCCGTTAACCGGGTCGGAGTTAATCCTGGTAATTCTGTCCCCCGTTTTTAATCCTGCTTCTTCAGCTGCCGTTCCGGGAACAACCATTAAGAGGATAACACCCTCACCATCTGCCCGATAACAGGGGTTATTTTTAGCATCACGCTTCTTACCGTATAGAATTAGCAGCTCATGACCCAGCGGGGCGAAAATAACCCCGGGCAAGATCAGGAACGATAAATATTCCGAGGTGACACCAATTATCAGCAAAATTATGCTGTACAAAGCAAGCCATTTTGATGAGAACAAAGTTTTTTCCCGGGGGCCGGCAGTAAAAGCCAGATCAGAATAACCAAGCCCGGCTGCCACCGGAATAACCATATACTGAAGGCTCTGCTCTTCTCCTGGCTGGATAACGGATTTAAGAATTGGCCACCAATCCGGCATTGTGACACCGACAATTTCAGTCTGAGCAACCAGTGTTACTAGCAGGGCAACAAGGGGAAGCGGCCAGAATCGCTGCAGCGTATAAGCCCCTACCACTTTGCCATCATCCTGCTTCAGGTAGATCGGGCTACTGCCCCAGTGCCCGCCAATATAGATTAGCATTGCTTCAACCAGGTGCAGCAGACCGATTAAAACCAGCAGGGCCGGTATATGAATTTTTAAAAGGGAATCAATGAACCCTATTTCAATTAAACCGGGGAAAAGAGGCAATAGTATATACTTCACCAGCAGCACTGCGACAGCGACGATACCTCCGGCATAAGAAAAACAGAGGTATCGCGGGTTTATCAGTAAGAGTAACAGGGCAACCGGCCAGATAAAATAAAGGCCGATCTGCTCAAGGGAAAGCCCCAGCAGAACCAGAATAACAGAGGCAATAAAGCCACCCAGAAGACCCAGCCCCAGGGAGGTAAGCATTTGCCTGCCTATGGGATTAATCACCCGTCCATATAGGCTTTCCTCGGTTGCAGCCACCCTGCGGTACTGCATGAATACCAGGAAGAGGACCACCCAGAAGATTGGCATTACCAGAGTTAGCGCATATGTAGCCAGGAATATCTGGCCCAGATCAAAGATAAACTGCACCACTATGTTATTCCCCTCCCATAACTGTCCACAGACCTGGTTTATCAAACATATCCAGGGCATAATTCAACTGATCGTCATTTTCACCAGCTGCCCGGTCAAGGGCCTCTCTTAAAACAACCCAGGTTTGATCATCGAAAGATCCGCTGCCACTGAGCCCGGCATCCTCCTGGAAAGAGGTGAGGGCGATTGAAGTCTGGGTATCAAAGAAACCTGTAACCCTGACGTTGTAACCAAGCTGCTCAAGCATTAACTGCAGCATCTCAACATCAGGTCCAAAATCTCCGTCTTCGAGGCTTCCAGGGAAAAAGTAGCGATAGTAGCGGAGTATTTCGGGCATATCCACTTCAAAATCAGGCTCGATACCGTGCTTATGAATATCATGGCCGGAAGGGGTAAAATATCTGGCCATAGTTAATAGTATGGCGTTATCACCCGAAAGCTGAGCCATTTGTTGAACCGAGGCTTTCCCAAAAGTAGTTTTACCCACCAGGAGAGCAGCGCCGCGATCCTGCAAAGCCCCGGCCAGCAGTTCAGCTGAACTGGCTGAATCTTCGTTGATCAGCACGGCAATGGGATAACGCTTCTTTTCCGCACTGGAATAGTAAATTGTCTTAACTTCACCATCGCGACCGACCAGTCTGACGATTTCACCTTCCGGAACGAGCAGTTTGGCTACTTCAACTGCCTGGTCAACCAGACCGCCCGGATTATTGCGCAGGTCAATTATCAGCCCCTTGTTTAAGCCCCCTTGCTCCATCTGGTTAAACTTGCTGCTGAACTCATTAAAGGTATTGCTGTCAAAGCTTTCAATCCGAATATAACCAAGCCCGTCGGCCAGCATTTCACCGAAAACCGTTGCGATACTGATCTCTTCCCTTTCTACCATCAGGGTAATTGGCTCATCAGCGCCAGGCCTTTTAACCAGGACTTCAACCCTGGTGCCGTCAGGCCCGCGCAGTAGTTCCACTGCACGTGAGATCCCCTGTCCGGTCAACTCATTACCGTCAGCTTCAAGAAGACGGTCCCCGGGCATCAGCCCTTTTCTAGCCGCCGGAGACTCCGGAAAAGTTTCATAAATAACTATATTCTGGTATGCCTCTATAATACGCACACCGATACCGCTGTATGAACCCCTTGTTTCGCTAATAAACTCTTCAAGCTCAACAGGATCATAAAACCTCACCTGGGGGTCATTCAGGCTTTCCACCATTCCCTTTACAGCGCCTTCTATCAGGTGCTGCTTATCCACAGGATCATAGTAATAATTGGTAATCACATCAATGGCTTCAAAAATAATTATCGCGTCAGGATCAACCTGGCTGGCAGCAGGTTCATACCTGATTACTGTTGAAGGTAGATCTTCAGCAGTTGAAATATCGTTATTCCGCACAGCCGAATAATAAGTGATCATATTAGTTGCGATTAATGCCACAACAAAAATAGCCAGCAACACAAATATGGTTTTTCTACTACCGTTTCCTGTCATCATAAACATCTCCAGACTGCGTTATCTAACCGTAATTGATGAAAATGCCTTCCTATTATCATATCATATATAAGCAAAAATATTAAACCACCCTGTTACCTGATTAGAGTGGTTTACTGTTTAAAGAATGATCGGCAATTTGCTTAAAACTCGCATGAGTTGACAGTCCGTGGAAAAGGAATAACATCCCTGATATTAGACACACCGGTCAGGTACATCAGGGCCCTTTCGAAGCCGAGTCCGAACCCGGCATGCCTGACTCCGCCGTAACGTCTCAAATCGAGATACCATTGAAGATCATCAGGGTTAATATTAAACACAGCCATTCTCTCAAGCAGTTTTTCAGGACGTTCTTCCCTCTGGCTGCCGCCGATTATCTCTCCAACACCGGGCACCAGTAAATCCATGGCGGCAACTGTTTTTTGATCATCATTTAGCCGCATGTAAAAAGCCTTGATCTCTTTTGGATAATCTGTAACGAAAACCGGGCGACCATACTCTTTTTCCGAAAGAAACCGTTCATGTTCTGTCTGCAGGTCACGGCCCCAATCAACCGGATATTCAAATTTTTCACCGGACTTTTGAAGTAAGTTTACCGCTTCACTATAGGTAATACGGGCAAACTCTGCTTTTTTTATACTCTCAAGCCTCTCTTTTAAACCTTTATCGACATATTGGCTAAAAAAATCCATCTCTTCGGGTGCGTTTTTTAGCAGATATGTAGTCAGGTATTTTACCATATCTTCAGCGAGATCCATATTGTCCTGCAGATCGGCGAAGGCTATCTCCGGTTCTATCATCCAAAACTCTGCAGCATGCCTCGCCGTATTGGAGTTTTCTGCCCGAAAGGTGGGTCCAAAAGTATAAACATTGCGAAATGCCATGGCAAATGCTTCTGCTTCAAGCTGTCCGCTCACGGTAAGATTGGTTTTTTTACCGAAAAAATCATTCGAATAATCAACTGCTTTCTCTTCAGAAAGAGGAGGAGAAAGGGGGTCAAGGGTAGTTACCCTGAACATCTCTCCGGCGCCCTCTGCATCATTGGCAGTAATGATGGGGGCGTGCATGTAAACAAAGCCCCTTTCCTGAAAAAAACTGTGCACGGCGAACGACAGGATCGATCTAACCCTGAAAACAGCAGTGAAGAGGTTTGTCCGGGGACGCAGGTGAGCTACCTCTCTTAAAAATTCCCTGCTGTGCCTTTTAGGCTGGATAGGATAATCAGGCAGTGAATCACCTTCAAGCTCCACTGCTGCAGCTTTAATTTCAAAAGGCTGCCTTGCATCCGGGGTCAGCACCAGGCGTCCGCTTACTGTTATTGCTGCTCCTACCCCGAGTTTCGCTATGCGATCATAATCACTAAGATTCTCCTTTTCATATATTATCTGAACTGGATTAAAATAAGTGCCATCATTGAGAGCTATAAACCCGAATGATTTTTGGTCGCGATTATTCCTGATCCAGCCGCTCACAACTACTTCACTATCACTGTATAATTCTGCACTGCCATAAAGCTGCTTCACTGTTATTTTCTTCATCATTAACCTCCCTGCCTTGAATAGATAACTCTATACTGTGCATTTAAAGTTTATTCGGCAATAAAAAGGGGCCGGCGATTTGCTTGAACAAACCTCAGGCCCCTGAAAAACCTATTGCAAGGGATACCTGTTAAAAGTAATTCATGGGGTTGTAACGATGATCCGCTCCCCCACTGGGGTAGGTACGTATAGCCGGTTTATTAAATTCCCTGACTTCAAAGTGGAGGTGAACACCGGTGCTGTAGCCGGTTGTTCCGGCCCGGCCGATACGCTGTCCCCTGGTAACTATATCGCCCACTTTAACCAGCAGGCTGCTCATGTGGGCATAGAGAGTAACCGTACCACCACCATGATCGATCATAATACAGTTACCATATCCACCGTTCCATCCCGAAAAAATAACTTTACCCTCTTCTGCAGCAATAATATAATTAGCTGCCCCGTTATGTGGGGCCATATCCACTCCACCATGCCAGGCCTGGGCGCCGCTGAAAGGATCTCTTCGCCATCCATAGCCGGAGGAAATCCAGGTCGGCGCTTCGATCGGATAATGAAGCGCTCCATGCAGGCCTGAGAATTGGCTGGCCGCTTCAGCAAGCAGCTTACGGATTACTTCATCCAGCTGCTGTGCTTCGTTCTCAAGGTCCTGTATAGCTTTCATATTCAGGGCTATTTCTCCCTGTAGCTCCGATAAAATTACATTGCGATCCCCGGCAGCCCGCTCCAGTTCATTTTCATTGGCTGCCACCTGGGCACGCATGTTTTCCAGGTTACGCTTCTTGGTTTCAAGTTCTTCTTTCCAAGTATGAATTATATCCCTTTCTACCTGAATCTCTTCAATTAACCGCAGGTCGTTTCCGGCAATTAAACTTAAATTATGCAGACGAATTAAAAAATCAGAAAAACTGCTTGATTCAAAAAGTACTTCCACGTAAGAAATAACACCATGTTGTTGAATAGCCCTGAGACGAAGTTTAAGCAGATCTTCCTGGTAGCGAAGCTGTTCTTCCGCTTCAGATAATTCTTCCTCAACCTGGCCAATTTCTACCTCAACCAGGGCAATATCTCCGGCCAGACGCTCCTGTTCCTGTCTCAATTCATGAATACGCGTTTCGAGTTGCTGCAGCTCTTCCTGCAGGGCGGCTTCACGATTTAACCTCTGTTCCAGTGCGCTTCTTTCTTCCCTCTGTTTTTTCTCTATCTCTTCCAGTTCCTGTTGTCTGGCTTCAATCTCTTCGGTCAGGTTAGCATAAACGGGCAACGCAAAAGAAATGATCAGAAAAACCGTCAGGATCAAGTAAATGAACCATTTAAAAATACCGGCTTTCATAACCTACTTCCTCCCTGTTATCATAAATCTTTAAAATATCTCTCTATACTCTCAAAAACCTGCCCATCGAAAAGGCACTGCCCAGAATTCCCAGTATTGTCCCCAGGGGCACCAGGTACTTAGCCAATTCTATCATAACCTGCTCAACCGGAAGCAGGCTGAGAAAGAGCAGGTTATTTACAGTTACCCACTCCACGGAGTGGATATAAATATAATAAAGGGCCAGCATTGGCAGCACCGCTCCTAAAAACCCCATGAACAGCCCTTCCAGCACAAAAGGCCAGCGGATGAACCAGTTCGTAGCTCCAACGTATTTCATGATGGCAATTTCTTTTTTGCGCATCATCACTGTAAGTTTGATCGTGTGAGATATCAAAAATACAGCCGTTATTGCCAGCCCTGCCATCAAAGCCAAAACAACCAGCTGGATTACCCGGGTAACAGAAAAAAGGTTCTCCACATAACCTTTCCCGTAAAAAACATTGGAAACACCCGGATATGTTCCAAACTCCGCTGCCAGTTCGGCAACAGTTTCAGGCACAACCGTTTTTACTTCATATGAAGCCAGAAGAGGATTGTCCAGCTCGCTGTCGTAACCCTCCAGCATCCCGCCAAGCTGGGGGCGCAGCCGGCTCATATGCTCTTCACTTGAAACATAGTGTACTTCAGCAACACCCTGGTGGGCGCCAATTTTCCGACCCAGTTCCGTCTGCTGTTCACTGGTTGCAAATTCATCGATAAAGACCACGATTTCAACCTGTTCCCTGACGGTATCAGTAATATGCCCGACATTCAATGTAAACATCATGAATAGTCCAAGCATTAAGAGCGTTACAACAACCACACCTGTAGAAGTAATGCACATCCAGCGATTCCTGTATAACCCCTTGAATGTTTCACCAATTACATATCCAATACCGCTAATGAACATGGGAATAAAACCCCTTTTGCTCATCACCAACCAGCCGGCCGCCGTCGAGATATAAAACTCGTTTTTTAAACTTATCCACAATATCCCTGTTGTGAGTGGCCACCAGAACAGTTGTCCCCCTGAGGTTAATACTGCGCAGCAGGTTCATGATATCAAGAGTAGTGCCGGGATCCAGATTGCCGGTTGGTTCATCCGCGATGATCATCGCCGGACGGTTGGCAATTGCCCTGGCCAACCCCACCCGCTGCTGTTCGCCTCCTGAAAGATCACAAATCCTGGCATCCCCTTTTCCCTGCAAACCAACCAACCCTAATACATGAGGAACACGTTTGCGGATTTCACGCCGCGTAGCTCCGGTTACCATCATGGCAAAGGCAACATTGTCATAAGCCGTCCTGTCTTCAATAAGGCGAAAATCCTGAAATACCATGCCAATATTGCGCCTCAGGTAAGGCAACCTATGCCTCGGCAGCTTCCCCACATCCCTGCCGAAAATTTTCAGCGTTCCTTCCGATGGTATCAATTCCCTGATTATCAGCTTCAAAAGGGTCGATTTACCGGCTCCGCTCGAACCGACAAAAAAAACAAATTCACCGCGATCTATAAAGAAAGATACATCTTCCAGGGCATTGTCCCCGTTTTTTGTATATCTCATGCTCAAATCTTTTGCTTCAACCATGCAGTCAGACCTTCCTGCGCTTACTTTACATAATATTTTTCTACAGTTGATTAAACCTTCCTGCTAGACATATTAATGTATTTTTACTTATTTTGCAAATTGTTGACAAACCAGCAGTTCACTGATTAAGCTGGGATCCAAACAGCATTTTAATAAAATTCTAATGCTGCTGTAATTTTTTGAAACCTTCCCCGTGAACCTCTGTAGCATTACCAATAATCACAAAGGCGCCCGGGTCAACTTCATGAATGATCTCTTTCAGTCTGGCTATCTGCTGCCTGGTAATAACACAAAGCAGCACTTCCCTTGATTCACGGGTATATCCACCTGAACCTTCTAACCAGGTTACACCACGCCCCAGTTCATAAAGCAGCTTTTCGTTAATTTCTTCACCGTTACGGGTTATAATAATTACTGACTTGGCCAGACCCAGCCCTTCAAGAATTGCATCGATAACTTTAACACTGACAAAGAGGGATAGTGCAGCATACATTGCTGCTTCACCTCCGAATACAAACACTGCCAGCGCCAGAACGATTAAATCGCCCATGAGCATTGCCTGGCCCGGACTGATACCCCACTTTTTAGCCAGAATTAAAGATAACAGGCTGGTTCCCCCGGTAGAACCGCGGTAGCGAAACACCAATCCGGAACCAACCCCCATCACTATCCCACCGTATACAGCAGCGAGCAGCAAATCATTAGTGGCAGGAGGCAGCAGAGGTGCAGATATTTCCAGGGCCAGCGAAAACAGTACGGTACCCAACAGACTTTGCATAACAACACGCGGTCCGAGTACCATGTAGCCGGCAATAAAGAGAGGTATGTTTAATACAATTACAGTGATCCCTATAGGAGAACTGATCAGGTAGTGCAGCACGACAGCCAGACCGCTGATTCCGCCGGGAGCCAGCATATTGGGCACCATGAAAATATTGTAGCCGACAGCAAGTATAACCGCACCGGCCATAATACCGAAAAAATCAATTAAAACCGTTTTCAAATTTTTTTTGTCGACTCTAACTTTTTTCATAGCAACCTCCTATTTCCTGATCGGTATCATCCCGCGGGCCTTCCAGCGAAGAAAAGCTTCGACAAAAGGATCAAGCCGCCCATCCATAACTGCTTCTACCTGGCCTACCTCTGCCCCGGTACGATGATCTTTTACCAGGGTGAAGGGATGAAATGTATAGGTGCGAATCTGGCTGCCGAAACCGATTTCCCGCTGATGGCCCCGTTCGGCATTGATCTGTTCTTCCTGCTCCTGCCTGTGCAGCTCGCCCAGCCTGGCCTGTAAAACGCGCATTGCCTGCTGGCGGTTGCTGTGCTGAGAACGATCATTCTGGCAGGATACAACCAGGCCGGTCGGTATGTGGGTTATTCGAACTGCCGAATCTGTTTTATTGACATGCTGCCCACCAGCTCCACTGGATCGATATGTATCTATTTTCAGATCATCAGGGTTGATTACCAGCTCTTCTTCTTCTACTTCCGGGATAACATCAACTGAAGCAAAAGATGTGTGGCGTCTTTTGGAAGTATCAAAGGGGGAAATGCGAATCATACGGTGCACCCCTTTTTCAGCCTGCAGGTAACCATATGCAGCATGACCCCGAACAATAAAAGTTGCGCTTTTTATGCCAGCTTCGTCATCTGGGAGCAGATCAACCAGTTCCACCTGGTAACCTTTCTGTTCGCACCAGCGCAGGTACATGCGCAGCAGCATTTCAGCCCAATCCTGAGATTCAAGCCCCCCGGCGCCGGGATGCAACGACACTATTGCATCGCAAAAATCATATCTCCCGCTAAAAAGTGTTTCGAGTTCTAATGAGTCAAGTTTTTCTTCAATTTCTTCAATCAGCGGTTCAACTTCCTTAAATACTTCCGAACCTGCATCTTCATCTTCTTCAGCCAGTTCCAGAAACACTCCGACTTCTTCAGCCAACCTGTCAATATCCTGGATTGGACGAACCTGCTCCCGTAAAGCACCCTGTTTTTTCATAACTTGCTGGGCACCGGGACTGTCATCCCAGAAATCAGGTTTTGCAGCCTGTTTTTCCAGATCGCTAAGCTTTTTCAGCTTACGATCATATTCAAAGAGAAGCCCTCATCTCTTCAAGCCGCTCCCGCTGAGCAGCCAGTTTGTCACTATACTCTTTCAGCATAAATACACCTACTTTCCACAACATTTTTTGTATTTTTTACCACTACCGCAGGGGCAGGGATCATTGCGTCCAATCTTCTCCACTGTGACCGGCTCCTGGCGCGATCCAGGCGATTTGCCCTGTCCGGCAGGCGGCGACCCACCGCTTTCATCGCGCTTATCAGCCGGCGGAGCGCTTCCACTACCCAGCCCCCTGATTGCCGGCCTGTAGCCGGTAGCCTCTCCTGTAACCGCTTCGCGACGGGGAGCTGCTGTTACCCGGACGTGATAAATGGTCCTGACCACATCCGCCTGAATTTGACGAATCATATCTTCAAACATGTCTGCACTCTGAAGACGGTATTGGACCAGGGGATCACGCTGACCGTAAGCCTGGAGATGAATCTCATGTCTTAATTGATGCATCACATCGATGAAGTACATCCAGTGCCGGTCAACTGTCCGCAGTAATACAACTCTTTCAAGTTCCCTCATGATTGAAGGGGTCAGCTCTGCTTCACGTTCTTCATAAAATGAGCGTGCTTCTTCGTATAAAACCGGGCGGACATCTTCTTTTTCTTTATCGGTCAGGTCCCTGACAGAAACAGTTCCCTTACGGATGAAAAGGTCTTCAGCTCTTTCAAGCAGAGCCCGAGCATTTTCATCATCCAGAAAGCCCTGCTCAATTGTAAACTCCTGGATGATCCTGTCAATAATTTCATCAACCATGTCGAGAATCGGCGGCTTCATATCTTCGCCTTCAAGCACTCGCTTCCGCTGGCCGTAGATTACTTCTCTCTGCTGGTTTAGTACATCGTCATAATCAATCAGGTTACGACGAATTTCAAAGTTACGCGCTTCAACCTTCTTCTGGGCATTCTCAATCGCCTTGCCAACCAGGCCGTGGTCGATAGGCATATCTTCATCGATACCGAATCGATCCATCATTGAAGCTATGTTGCTCCCACCGAAAAGCCTCATCAGATCGTCTTCCAGCGAAACAAAAAATTGTGATGACCCCGGGTCTCCCTGGCGTCCGGAACGCCCCCTCAGTTGGTTATCGATACGCCGGCTTTCATGACGTTCTGTCCCCAGCACATGCAACCCGCCAAGGTTAATTACTTCTTCACGTTCTTTTTTTGTTTCACTGAATGCATTGTCAATCAGTTCAGCATAACGTTTCTGCCATTTTTCCTGATCTTTTTCTTCCAGTTCTGTTTCTTCAGCCTTGAATTCATTCAACAATTGCTCCCTGACCAGGTATTCGGGGTTTCCACCGAGGATAATATCTGTACCACGGCCGGCCATATTGGTTGAAATAGTTACCGCATTCCTGCGGCCGGCCTGAGCAATAATGTATGCTTCCCGCGAGTGATTAACCGCATTGAGCACTTCATGCTGCACATCCTGACGTTTAAGCATTTTGCTGAGCATTTCAGATTTTTCAACTGAAATTGTGCCCACCAGTACAGGTTGTCCACGATGACGGCATTCGATTATTTCTTCCACCACTGCCTTGAATTTGGCCCTTTCAGTTTTATAAATAATATCAGGCAATTCTTCCCTGATCATCGGCTTGTTGGTGGGAATTGCAACAACATCCATACCATAAATTTTACGGAACTCGTCTTCTTCGGTAAGTGCCGTACCGGTCATTCCGGCGATTTTACCATACATTCGGAAATAATTCTGGAAGGTTATCGAGGCAACAGTACGCGTTGCTGCCTGGACCTCTACCCCTTCCTTAGCTTCAATAGCCTGGTGCAGTCCGTCAGAATAGCGACGGCCCGGCATCAAGCGCCCGGTAAATTCATCTACAATAAGAACTTTCCCATCCTGCACTACATAATCGACATCGCGCTCAAAGAGGGAATAAGCTTTAATCAACTGGTCAAAATAATGACGATGCTCAGATGCTTTTTCAGATTCCTTTTCGTTAACCTTTTCTTCTTCGTCGGCACGTTCTTTACCCAACTGTAATAGCTTTAAGAGCTGGGGATTAACCCGTTCCAGCTCGCGATAACCTTTATCCTTGATATCTGCCAAACGGGAAGTTTCATCAATAATATAGTAGAGCTCTTCATCAAGGTGGTTGAGCCTTTTTTCTGTCATCAGAACATGCTTGGTTCGTTCTACAAGCTTTTCCATTCCCGGTTCTTTCATCATTTTCAACAGGTTTTTATTTTTTGGGGAACCCCGGCGGGCCAGTAAAAGCTTTTCAGCAGCCTCTTCGGTGTTTCCCTCCTCGAGATCGTGCTTCGCCTCGTTTAGCAAATCAACAACCAGTTTACTCTGGCGGCGGATCAAATGCTCAACCTCTTTTTTCCAGCGCCCGTATTCTTCTTTTGCTTCAACCCGGCTGCTGATTATTAAAGGAGTCCGGGCTTCATCAATCAGGATGCTGTCAACCTCGTCAACGATAGCATAATTTAAACCCTGCTGCACCATATCCTGTTTATAGAGGACCATGTTGTCGCGAAGATAGTCAAATCCGAGCTCATTATTAGTTGCGTAAATAATATCGCTGTTATAGTTTTCCCTGCGCTCAGCAGGTTCAAGACCCTGGACTATTAACCCCACCTTCAAACCCAGATATTCATAAATTGGCCCCATCCATTCGCGGTCCCGCCGAGCCAGGTAATCATTAACCGTTACTATATGCACTCCCTTACCGGTTAATGCGTTTAGGTATGCCGGCAGGGTAGCAACAAGAGTTTTCCCTTCACCTGTTTTCATTTCGGCAATACGCCCCTGATGCAAAACAACGGCACCAAGCACCTGCACATCAAAGGGTCTCATTCCCGTTTTTCTGTAGGCTGCCTCCCTGGCCAGGGCATAAGATTCGGGAAGGATATCATCAAGGCGCTCTCCAGCAGCAAGGCGTTCTTTTAGCAGTTCTGTCTGCCGGGGAAATTCATTTTCTTCCAACTCTGAAGCCCATTCTTCCAAAGCATTGACCTGGTCAACTGTTTTTTCCAGACGTTTAACTTCTTTTTCATTGGGGTCTCCAAATATTTTTTTCATGAATGCAGCCATAAGAATACTCCTTTCAGCAGACTGGAGCCAGTTCGTCGCACAGGGCCCACATGCTGCCCGAAACCAGGGAATGTCCTCCCAGCACCACGGGTATGGCACATTCCACCGCAAGGCGGGTAAAATCCCTCAACCAGGGATTCTCAACCTGTCTCCAGCAGCCCAGATCTGACAAAAAACGATCACTGTCACTCAACTCAAGTTTATAATGATACATTAAAACCCTGCTGTCAATAAAGGCACAACGCGCCAGCTCCGGAAGATAGTTGAAAAAATTATTTAACCCGGAATGTTCCAGCAAAAGACCGAGCAGAGATATTACCTGGCCGTTTTCAATGCGGCCCAGTGATTTCATGCCTCTTTCCTCGGAAAAAACCCGCAGGCGCAGCTTCAATAATTCGTTGAGCCTTCCAATAACAGGCGCTCCGACACGGCCGATTAATAAAACATCTTCATATTCAGCGGACAGTACAGCCTTGGCTTTTTCCAGTGTGCTGTAATCCAGGTCCAGGTTTTTAAAAACCTGCCTGGTCCGTGTCCCACAGAAAGGACCGGCACCAAGAACCAGCAGATCGGTTGGTGTATCTATGTCAAATAAAAGGCCCAGAGAATGAGGCATGAGCTCCATTTCAAGGCCAAGTTGATCTCTTAAAGTCAGGGCCAGGCTGTTATCCATTGCGGGCAATTCTATGTCCTGCAGGGACTGCGTAACAGTAAAAGCAACCATATCCGCTGACTGAGTGTTATTGGTATAAACAAATTGATCTCTCTGTGTTAGTTTCCGGCAGATCATTTCCAGTTCACTGACAGTAATCAGGGGACAACCCGCGCCATTCAGGCAAAAGACCTTATTCAGATCATGCTTTTTTATTACTGCTTTAAGCTGGTTGCCAAAGTGGAATTGTTCGGTTGTCAGCGAATTCAGGGACACTTCTGCTCCCAGGCCTTTTGCAGGCTCAACAAGTTCGGGCCGGTTAGTGTGCAAATATACCTGCTCAATACACTTAACCTGTTTCATCTTTTCAAGATTATCGAGCAGTGCAGCCTGTCGCACATCGGCCATAATATTTTCTACTTGACTGCGTGGGTTCGATCCCTCAAATATTACTGCACTGACACCCATCTTCATTCAGGCAGACCTCTTCTCAACCATTCCATACCACTTCGGGCAGTATAAATTCTTTATATACCACTGGTTTCTATTCTGGTTCTATTAAACCGTAATTGCCGTCTTTGCGCTTGTAAACCACATTTACTGCATCATTTTCAGCACTGGTATAAACAAAAAAGTTATGTCCCAAAAGATCCATCTGTAATATAGCCTCTTCCGTACTCATAGGTTTCAGGGTAAAGCGCTTGGTTTTGACCAGCTTTGGCGCTTCTTCTTCGCTTCTTTCCACTGCCTCGGTTGCTGCCAGTTTTTCACTGATCACACGTACTCCACGCTTACGCAACGATTTATTCATCCTGGTTTTGTATTTCTTAACCTGTCTTTCGAGCTTGTCGACAACCTTATCAATAGAAGCATACATATCACCTGTCGACTCTTCGCCTCTCAGGATCAGTCCGTTCAAATTCATAGTAACTTCAACAATATGTTCATCGCGAATAACGCTTAAAACAACCTGGACGTCGGTAGCCTTATCAAAATGCTTTTCAAGTTTGCCAAGTTTTTTTTCAGCATAATCAATAAGCGCCGGTGTTGCTTCAATGTTTTTACCGCGAACTGATATATTCATTTTATCTACCTCCCGCTGTATAGTATAAGAAACATAATACTACAAATACTATTCCCCAGTCCAGCACAAAATCCTGCCTGTAACAATTTAGTCCCGGGAACGGCGATTGTAAGCAACAGCAGCCGCATGAACAGTCGCCCCCTCTTCTTTCAATACTGAAGCTGCTTCATTCATGGTAGAACCTGTAGAAAAGATATCATCAACCAGTAGTATATTCATACCTGGAGTAAGTTCGCCTGTTAACTTAAAAGCTCCCCTGATATTTACACACCTCTCCCTGCGGGAAATAGTTGTCTGCGAGCAGGTTTTAACAATACGCTCTAAAATATTTTTGCAGGGCACTCCCATTACTCCCGCGATGCTGCGCGCCACCAGTTCACTCTGGTTATAACCTCTTTCACGCTTCCTGGACTTGTGCAGAGGCACGGGAACAACCATATCGAAAAATATTCGCGAGGTTCCGGCTAACTCCCTGCCCATCCACAAACCCAGGGGCCTGGCCAGGCTGCGCCTTTGACGGTATTTAAAATCATGAAGCATCTCACGCCATCCTGATTCATAAAAAGAAAGGCAGTAAAGGCTTTTAATGGGGTACCAACCCGGCAAACATTTACACGACAGCGCGGACCCGTGCTGTTCACAGTAAGGACAGACATACCCTGCACTTTTAAAGGCCCTCTCGCAGGTGGGGCAAAGAGGAACTATAGGACGGCCTGCCAACACAGCACGGCATACGAGGCAGCGTTCAGGATAGAGCAGAGTCAGCAGAGAATCGATAAAACTGACTTTCTTTTTTTTATTTACAGGGGCAGGATGATTGTTATTGCTCAATCGCTCCACCCCTGGTTAATCTTTTTCCCAGACTGCTGTATCTTTCCTCGGCTTTATTGTTACGTACCGCTATGGCCAGGGCTTTTTTGCTGCCTACCAGGACAGCCAGTTTGCGAGCCCTGGTTATTCCGGTATAAAGCAGGTTCCGCTGTAAAAGCATATAATGCTGGGTTAAAACCGGCATTATAATAACAGGATATTCACTTCCCTGACTTTTATGAACAGAAACAGCATAAGATAGAACTAATTCGTCAAGCTCGGTAAAATCATAAGAAACAGGCCTTGGCAGCAGCAACTCGCGAAAGGTTACAATGAGTTCGCCTTCTTCCCGGTCAATAGCTGTTATTATGCCGATATCCCCGTTGAAAACCTCTTTCTGATAATTATTACGGATTTGCATTACCTTATCTCCCAGACGGTATACTACTCCCCTGGCTGTTGTTTCGGGCTTATTCCCGGCAGGAGGATTTAAAGCTTCCTGCAGCATCAGGTTAAGCCGATCAACACCAGCAGCAGTTTTACGCATTGGAGTCAACACTTGCAGATCCAGCAGGGGGTCGTATGGCCCATAGTTTGGCAAACGTTCCCGGCAGAGCTGAACAATTAGCTTTGCCGCGTGTTCGGCATCTTCTTCATTGATAAAGAAAAAATCTTTATTTTTTACATTTAAGTAGGGCATTTCACCCTGGTTAACCCGGTGGGCATTGACTGTGATCATGCTTTCACGAGCCTGCCTGAATATGTGACCTAAACGGATACAGGGGATTTCACCTGATTCAATTAAATCACGAAGCACATTGCCGGCTCCAACTGCTGGAAGCTGGTCAATATCGCCAACCATTATCAACCTGCAGCCATAAGGAAGAGCCTTTAGCAGATTATACATCAGCAACAAATCAACCATAGAGGCTTCATCAATTACTACCACCTGTCCTTCGACAGGGTTCTTCTCGTTACGCTGGAAACGAAACCCTTCCCCTTCTGAAAAACTGTACTCCAGCAGGCGGTGAATAGTATAAGCTTCCTGTGAAGTAGCTTCAGTTATCCTTTTAGCAGCTCTCCCTGTGGGAGCAGCCAGAATAACCCGCTGCCCCATTTCCTGAAACACTCTTAACAGCGCTTTTATCGTAGTTGTTTTACCCGTTCCCGGACCTCCGGTAACAACCAAAACCCCGTTTTCGATGGCCCTGCCCAAAACCTCAAGCTGTTCACCGGTTAAATGAGAGCTGTCGTGCCCGACCTTACCCAGCGCCTGATTCGCTTCGAGGGCGGCAAAAGGTTTTACATTTCTGCCAAGCTGATGCAGAAAACGCGCCGCGCCCTGTTCAGCCTGGTAAAAAGGAGCATAATAAACACTTAGATCATCATCTTCTTCCAGGTGCAGCTTTCCGGCCTGAACCAACTTCTCCAACTGTTTAGAAAAAAAACTTTCCTCCAGTTCATTACCATCAACAGCAAGCAATTCTCCGACTCTATCAAGCAAAACCAGCGCCGGCAGGAATACATGCCCCTGTTCGGATGCACGACTCAGTGTGTAGGTGATTGCTGCCTGTACTCGTTCGGGAGCCCCTGCAGGCAGACCCATCTGACGGGCAATTTTATCGGCCGTCTTAAAACCAATGCCTAATACATCCTCAGCCATCCGATAGGGGTTCTCCTGAACACAGCTTACTGTTTCCGAACCGTAACGGCGGTAAAGACGCATGGCCTGGTTGACGGTAACACCATAACCCTGTAAGAAAACCAGGACATTCTGTACATCCTTATACTGGCAGTAACTTTTTATGATACTTGCCGCTTTAACGGTCCCGATACCTTCTATTTCCTGCAAGCGATGCGGTTCTTTTTCCATAATCTGCAGAGTATCGAGACCAAAAGCTTTGACAATACGCTCCGCGGTAACTGGGCCAATTCCTTTAATTAAACCTGAAGCCAGGTAGCTTTTCATCCCTTCCTCAGTTACCGGCATCAGCCTTTCCCATTGTTCAACCGCCAGCTGCTTCCCGTAACGTTTATGTACTTGCCATTCACCCTGTAACTGCAGGCTTTCACCTTCCTGCAGGGGCGGAAAATTACCGACTATAACCAACGCTTTACCATCGCTGCAACGAAAGCTGCCAACCAGGTAAGAACTATCTTCGCTATAGTATCTGATCTTTTCCAGGGTTCCCTCGAATTTTTCCAGCTTTCTATCCTCCAATCACTCACACTGTCGCCCGGATGCCGGTTTGTCTCTGTTTGTCCTTCACATTTTAAGAAACATAGCAAATTAACGGTTTTTTATCTCTTATTTATTTTTTAGCGGGCCTATTTTATTTTTCCGGTAGGCATTGGAAAATTTGCGGCAGTGACGATCACGACCCATCAGGGCTTCAACAGCAAGCATAGTTGCCATCATATCCCTGTTCAGCGGATCCATAATAGCTGAATCCATTCCCTCATAAAGAGCAAGGGCCAGGAAATTCTGGTTGACCACTTTGCGTAACGGCATACCAAAGGAAATATTACTTAAGCCCGAAGTGACTTTAATGGAGGGATAAATCTCTTTAACCGCTCTCAGGGTACCGACGAATCTTTTGAAGGATTCATTGTCGGTGGAAAGAGTCATTACCAGAGGATCAACATGGATACGGGAAGGGTCTATATCATAACTTATTGCTTTTTCGACAATTTTTTTTGTTATATCAACCCTGGTTTGCACATCTACTGGGATACCCCGGTTGTCGCAGGTCAGGGCAACTATATCCCAATTCGTTCCTTTTACGATCGGGAATAGTACATCGCACTTGTCTCCTTCATCGGAAACTGAATTAATTAGGCCGGGATGTTTTACTCTATTAAAAACCTGTTTAATAATATCGGCATTAGGGCTGTCAATGGAAAGTGGCACATCCACTGCTTCCTGGACCAGGTCAATCAGCCACTCAAGTGTTTCGACCTCTTTTTCTGGTATAGTGCCGGCACAGACATCAATATAATCTGCACCTGCTTCGGCCTGGCGCAGTGCCAAATTTTGAATAAAAGCGGCATCTTTTGTATCGATTGCTTTCTTCACACTGGGGATAGTACCATTTATTTTTTCTCCTATAATTATCACAAATGTTGCTCCTCCTTTAATTTCATCAGTATAAATGATTGCTTGGTCATTAATTATATTATTTTTAATCATATCCAGCCCTCTTTTTATTGTCAACAAAACCCCCGGCTAATGGCTAATGCCTTCAACCGGGGGCAACTAATTATCTACTTTTATTTGATCAGAGAACTTCCCTGAGCAGCTCTGCCTTATCAACCCTTTCCCATGGCAGGTTTAGTTCAGGTCGGCCAAAATGACCGTAAGCCGCAAGACGTTGATATATTGGGCGGCGCAAGTTAAGCTGTTCTATGATCGCAGCCGGACGAAGATCAAAATTATTTTGAACCAGTTTTTCTATGACCGCTACCGGCACTTTTTCTGTGCCGTAAGTTTCAACCATAATAGAAACCGGTTTTGAAACCCCTATTGCATAAGCCACCTGCAGCTGACACTTTGCCGCAAGGCCTGCTGCAACGATATTTTTCGCCACATAGCGGGCAGCATAAGATGCGGAGCGATCGACTTTTGTCGGATCTTTACCTGAAAATGCTCCTCCCCCGTGGGCAGCATAACCACCGTAAGTATCCACAATAATTTTACGCCCGGTCAGCCCGGCATCACCCTGGGGGCCGCCAACAACAAAACGCCCGGTGGGGTTGATCAAGAACCTTGTTTCCTTATTAAGCAATTCAACAGGAACAATCTTCTTAATTACCTGTTCCACTAGGTCATTTTCTATCTGTTCAAGGGTAACCTTATCACTGTGCTGGGCTGAAATTACAATAGTTTCAACATGAGAAGGGCGTCCTTCCCGGTAAGCTATGCTCACCTGGGTTTTACCATCGGGTCGTAAATATTTAAGAATGCCTTTTTTCCGCACCAGCGCCAGTTGCTGGGCCAGTTTATGAGCCAGTGAAATCGGTAAAGGCATCAGTTCCGGAGTTTCATCACAGGCAAATCCAAACATTAAACCCTGGTCACCCGCCCCGGTAAGATCAAAAGGATCTGCCTGTTCGCTGCCCCTGGTTTCCAGGGCCCGGTTAACTCCCTGGGCGATATCAGGCGACTGTTCATCAATCGAGCTGAGCACTGCACAGGTGTCACCGTCAAAACCAAACTTGGCCCTGGTATAACCGATTTCCTTAACCTTATCCCTGACCACTTTCGGTATATCGACATAACATTCAGTCGTTATTTCTCCTGATACCATGACAAGACCCGTTGTAACCAGGGTTTCAGCTGCCACCCTGCCCTGGGGATCCTGTTCCATGATTGCATCCAGTATGGCATCAGATATTTGATCGGCCAATTTGTCGGGATGTCCTTCGGTTACAGATTCTGAGGTGAATAAATAATTATTTTGAAACACTTATATTGCCTCCTTTAGAACTGGGTTATTTTTTATGAAAAGCGCCAAAATAAAAAAACCTCTTTCGGTCCAAGAGGCTTGATGGCACCCCTCATCTCCCGGAGTCTTTTAACTCCGCAGCAATTGGCACCGTGGCTTTTAAGGCCCGGTTGCCGGGATTCATCGGGGCTGTCCCTCCTCCGCTCTGGATAAGAGAATTACTATTTAGTTATATAAAATAATACATCAGCAGCAGCAGCAAGTCAACCGCATTTATTGTTGATGTTCAGTTACTCTTTCGTCGCTACTTCTCAATTGTTACAATCTTATAAAGTAGTAAGATGATATAAAAATATATTTAAAACAGCGTTCCCGGAGGAACTGATAAGAAATAACGGTTAAACTTTTATAGCAGGCTGGGACAAATTACGGGTTACCTTTAATTTTTATGCCATGCATCCTGAAGGATGGTAATCACTTCCCCGTCTTCAACCTGGCGGAAGTCATTGTAAAACTGACCAACTGCAGCGAAATCAACAGGAGCTTCAAGGTAAACCAGGGCATTAACTTCTTTTTTCAGTTCGCCCAGCGTTTCAGGTGGCCCTACCGGAACAGCTAATACCAGATCAGCGGGCTTCTGTTCGGCAATAGAACGAATGGCAGCCAGCAGCGTATAACCGGTGGCCACACCATCATCTACCAATATAATCAAACGCTCTTCAATTACAGGCAAAGGTCGATTGCCCCTGTAAAGCTCAAGGCGCCGTCTAATTTCTTTTTGCTCGCGCACAGCTGTCTTCTCAATATAATCAGGAGATACACCTAACCGTGAAATCAACTTTTCATTAAGCATAAGAAAACCGTCACCGCCGGTAGCCCCGATCGCCAGCTCATGCTGGTAAGGTGCCCCGATTTTACGTGTA
>Ga0334892_1000601_pt1 | contig 41195 bp, 32 predicted proteins | sample GraSluR3_MG_4_FD_207213 | JGI IMG/M metagenome (GOLD analysis project Ga0334892, IMG submission 207213) | Sludge microbial communities from methane-producing bioreactor in Wageningen University, Netherlands - Granular Sludge_15_04-R3 | ecosystem: Engineered > Bioreactor > Anaerobic >...
ATCCGTAGAAACCGTCTCGATCTTCTACATAACCCTAACTACAAGACTGAGGTCACCCAACTCTCCAAAGTTATGGACCCTCTGGAATGGTACTTTGAATTAACCCCGAGCCAATCTGAGTTCTATGATCAGATCATCGGATATTATTTCTCCGAGCCAAAAGACGGAGGTCAATTCAAAGGTGCCATCTATCGCCCCTTTGTTTATGAACGAGGGCTGGCTAAGACCTCGAGAGATCTGGTAGAGACATCGCAGACAAAGATGAGCATGGATGACAACCGTCAGTACATCCAACAGACTAACCTGTTCGATTTCATGAGAAGATTGATCGTCAAACGATTCGAAAGTTCCTTTGGCTCTTTCCGGCAGAGTATAATCAATTTCCAGAGGATTACCGGGAATTGCTTGACATTTATCGAAAAGACCGGGGAGTACATCCTTGACCGTTCTCTACTCGAAAAGATCTATGAGATGGATCTCGACAGGATTGAAGAATATCTCATCGAATATGAAGAAAAGATAGTTCAGGAGAAATACCCCAAGAATCATAAAAGATACAAAATAAAAAACTTCAAGCAGAAAGAGCAGTTTATCGCCGATATCAAATCAGACCTGCAGCTCTTTAAAAAGATACTGCAAGAGCTCACTAAACTCGATCTGGTAGCGAACGACCCCAAGACAGCCTGCCTGATATCACACATCAAATCAGAGTTCAATAAAAAGCCGAAAGAGGGAGAACCATCCCGTAAGATTATCATCTTTTCCGAGTATGTCGATACGGTGAAATATCTGGAAAAATCGCTAAAACAACATTACAAAGATCGTTTGCTGGTCGTTTCCGGTGACCTTAGCACAGCGAAACTCAAGCAGATCAACAGAAACTTCGATGCATCCTATCAGGAGCAGGAGGATGAATTTGACATTCTCCTATCTTCAGACAGGATCTCAGAAGGTTTTAACCTCAATCGTGCCGGTATGGTGATCAACTATGATATCCCCTGGAACCCTGTACGGGTAATACAGAGGCTCGGAAGGATCAATCGAATCAGTAAAAAAGTTTTCAATGAACTCTATATCGTAAATTTCTTCCCTACAGAGAAAGGTTCTGTACTTGTAAAGTCACGCGAAATTGCTGCCAATAAAATGTTCCTGATCCATACTGCTCTCGGCGAAGATTCCAAGATCTTTGATATTGACGAGGAGCCTAGCCCGGCAGGGCTTTACAGCAGAATAAATAAAAATCCCGATGAACTCGATGAGGAGAGTTTCTACACGAAGGTTCTAAACGAGTTCTCGAAAATCAAGCAGGAACATCCTGATCTGATCAATAGTTTCCGGGATTTTCCACCTCGTATAAAAGTTGCCAAAAAAGGCGAAGAGAACGAGCTTTTTGTCTTTTTCAAAAAAGACCGGCTCTATGTCGGCAGGGCACAAACGACAGCCAGAGGTAAAGCACAACCTGACCAGACATCTCTGGAAGACATCATCGATCTCATAAGATGTGAACCGGACGAAGAAAAACTCAACTGGAATACCGATCAGTTCTGGCATACTTATGAAGCGATCAAAAATTTCCGGGTTATCCATTCTAACCCCACCAGCGAACAGAGCGTCGAGATGAAAGCTCTCAATAACCTCAACTTTCTCATAAACAATCTTAAACCCTCAATAATGCCCTATTCAGGATTCCTGAGAACACTAAGGGAAGACATCCAATCCTACGGCACATTGCCCGATTATACTCTGCGTCGTATCATGAACTTCAAAGAAGATCGACCAGAAGAGATAAAAGAACTGATGAACGAGATAGGTGAGAACTACTTGACCAGGGAACTTGAACGCTTGAAGGACAACCCTCGGGAAATAATAATATCTATAGAGAACAGAAAATTATGAACGAAGCAAGAAATATACTCGAAACCATTGTTGAAGAATTTTCAGTAGAGAAGTTTAATCTCTTCTTCCGCAGGAAAACAACATCTTATCGAGAAATCATGGAATCTTCTCCACATCTCAACGACGAAGACTTTTCACATAGCATAAAACTGGGTGAGATACAATTTGAGAACGATGATCGAATTGTTATCTATCTTTTCAGAGCTAACAAACAACTCTCAGAACGATCGGGGAAAAAAGCTCAATACGAGAAGGCAAAAAAAATCTTAAGGAACCCTGATAACCAAATCTATTCAGCGGGTATCTTTATTTTTTTTGATGATACAGGAAATTTCAGATTCTCCTTAGTCTATTTCAAATCAGTGGGGATTAAAAGATTAGGTAGTAATTTTAAAAGATTTACCTATTACGTTAGTAAAGATCTTGCGTATAAGACTTTCTTGCATAGAATTGGAGAGGGAGAATTCACTAGTTTGGAACAAGTCAAAGAATCATTCTCAGTAGAACCAGTAACGAACCAATTTTTCTTACAATTCAGAGAGTATTTTGAAAAAACAAAGAAGGAGTTTGAAGCAACTAACAAAAATCTTGTTTGTCTATGGTTGAAAGATAATTATAGCGAAGAAGAATACAAAGAACAGGTCAACAAGTTTACCTATACCTTTTTGGGCAGAATCATCTTTATATACTTCTTGCAAAGAAAAGGTTGGATTGAGAATGAAACCAATTTTTTATCCAAGAATATAGATAAGTCAGCTTTGTACCAGAGTCTGTTAGAACCTCTGTTTTTTGAGGTTTTTGCGAAGAAAGAGAGTGACAGGAAAGATCCTATAAAGAATCAGTTTAAGGATACGCCCTATCTCAACGGTGGTCTTTTCGAAAGAAGCGAGCTAGAAAGAAAGCTGCATCAAAACGGGCATTTAGTTCTTTTCAGAGATGGATTCATAAGGGATCTGATAAAAACCTTTTTTGATTACTACAACTTCACGGTTGATGAAAATACTCCTGATGACAAAGAAGTCTCAATTGACCCCGAAATGTTAGGCAAAGTCTTCGAAAATACCCTTGCTGAAGAAGAAAGGGGGCAAAAGGGAACTTTTTATACCCCGAGAGAAATCGTTCATGTTATGGTAAAAGATTCTCTGTTAAGATTCCTCATTAACGAAACTGGTATCAATGAGAGCAAACTCCATCAATTTATCTTTGAGTCAAATGAGTTTAATGAAATTGGATTCAATAAAGAAGAGATAAGGCTTATGGATTCAAAGCTGGAGCAAATCAAAGTTCTTGATCCTGCTGTTGGTTCAGGAGCTTTTCCAGTTGAGATGATGCAGGTCTTAGTCTATCTGAGAAAACAATTAAGTGTCAGAGTCGGTAAGAATATTAATGAAGTATCATTGAAAAAGCAATTAATTAAAGAAAACTTATACGGCGTAGATATCGATCCCGGAGCGATTGAAGTTGCTAAATTGCGACTCTGGTTAGCCTTAATCGTAGATTATCAGAAATCTGAAGCCGAACCACTTCCCAACCTAGATTTTAAATTCAGAGTAGGCAACTCACTTCAAGAAAAAATTGAAGGCATAGACATCTTTTCTACTGCATCTAAGGGCTACAATCAGCTTTTCGAAGAAGACTCAAAACTAAATGAGATGAAATATCATATGATTTCCATAAAAGATAAGTTCTATCAATCGGAAGATGAGTCAGAGAAATCGGAATTGAAAGATGAGTTCGACGACATTGAACATAAACTCATTCATTTCGTTATTGAAGAGTACAAACAAGATTTTGATACTCAACTAAAAGCTCATAATAAAACTCAAATGGAAGGATCAAAATATGCTCAGAATAGTAAGTATCTAAAAGAGACATTAAAAATCACTGAAAAGATAGAGATTATTGAAGCTAAGGTAAAAGCCGGTACTTATAAGCTATTCAAACCCGATTTTCATTTCTCTGAAGTTTATGATCGCAAAGATAAGAATGGTCAGAAAATTTGGGGTTTTGATATTGTTATTGGGAACCCACCTTATGGCGTGAAAGTAGATAATGATATAAAAGAAGATCATCAGTTGGGGAGTAAGGACAGTTATGGTGTGTTTATCTCTACTTCTTTGAAAAGATTTCTAAAAAAGAGAGGTGTTTTGTCTTTTATTATCTCGGATACCTGGCTTACAATAAAGACTCACAAACCATTACGGCAGCAGGTATTGGAAAACCAACTTCATAAAATTATCAGGTTGAACCAGGACTGTTTCGATGCTACCGTCAACGCTTGCATTATGTTGTTAACAAATTCCGGAGATAACGATGGTCAATTACTTGTGGCCGATTTAACTAATATTTCAACAAGAAAGGAAATTGAGGAGCTCCGGGAAAAGCTTTATGATTCGGAGAAATTCATTGGACAATCTACTCCGAAGTTTGCGGTTTTTCAATACAATCAGGATCTTATTAAGACTAATTCTAATCTGCCAATATTTGTAGCTAATCCCAGATTATTTTCTCTTATGAACGATAAGAATGCCAAAACTCGCAAATTGGCATTAGAGGGGAAATATGTTGATGTTCGGCAAATTGAGATGAACAATAAAACGACTGAAATAGTAAAACTGGGAGATATAGCTGAAATAAAAGTTGGGTTGCAAACAGGAGACAATAAATATTACCTGTTTCAAAATCCACATTCCCGAGGGAGTTATCGAAGTATTGAAGATTATAAGGAGTTTCTGCTTGTAGATAAAGACTTAGAGGAGATTACCAAAAACGATGACCTGAGAATAAAAATCATTAACCGAGGTTTTCACAAATCAAGATCTGAAAAGAATTTCGATCCGGATTTATGGTTTGATGGAAAATATATTATTCCTTATGATAAAGGAGGTGAGAGCGATACTGAATCAGGTTGGTTGCCCAACTATTATGTCCCGACAAACTACTACATCGATTGGAGTCAGGATGCTGTCGAGAGAATGAAGACCTTAACTATCAAAGATAGGGATGGTAAAGGAGCAAACAGAGTATGCTCTCGGTTCCAGAATTCTGATTTTTACTTCAAAAAAGGGATTACTTTTTCAATTACAGGGGTTTATGCTCCAACATTCCGCATCAATTCTTGTGGTGTATTTGATGTAAAAGGTTCTTTTATCGATCCCCCCTTCGATGTTTCATTAATGTTAGGAATACTAACATCAAAAATTATAAAACTAATATCAAAAGTATTTATCTATAATTGCGTTGATATGCAGGTGGATGCTTTGAAAGAAATTCCATATTGTATAGCAAATAACAAGCATTTGATTGAACTCGTTGATCAGCTCATTGAGAAACAGAAAAAAAATCAAAACTATGATTATATGAGTAATGAGCAGAAGAAGATAGATAGATTGGTTTATGAAATGTATGGGTTGAATGAAGATGATATCAGAGAAGTAGAAACCTGGTATGCTCGTCGCTACCCAAAATTAGCCAAATTCTGCGATGTTTGAGAGATTAATATAACTGAATAAAGCGGAGTATTTATGAATGGAGAAGTTATTAATGAATCGATGGAAAAAACGAATTACTATTCTAAGGATCAGTTATTTACATCAGGATATTTCCAACCGGTATACAGTTTAAGTGAGTTAGCACTTCACTCCTTACTTTATGACAAACATTATATGTTTAATACACTCCTTTTCGGCCACAAATCTAAATTAGTCCTTTCCCGCAAAGCTTCCCCACAGACAAAAAAGCAAATTCGTTTCAGTATCAAAATGGAACCTCCAAAACAGGCCCTAGCATGCACATAGACCAATAAAGGAGTGATTATGAACTATATTTCACATGATTTATCCAGATTCAAAGCAAATCCAAAGTCAGCAGATATCAAAGGGAAGTCACTCGAAGAAGATGACATAAGAAATATTTTCCAAAGAGACAGAGACAGGATTATGTATGGGAAGGCATTTAGAAGATTAGCAGGAAAAACACAAGTTTTAGTTACAGGACACGATGATCATTTGAGAACACGATTAACGCATACTTTGGAAGTCTCGCAGATTGCACGAACTATATCGTCGAAATTAGGTTTGGATTTGGATCTTACGGAAGCAATTGCTTTGGGACATGACATAGGTCATGCTCCTTTTGGCCACGTCGGGGAGAGAGTACTCAATTATTTCCTTAATGGTTGCGAGTTGTATAAAGGTGTTAATTATAGACACGGAACTGATTTCAATAATAATAATCCCGAAGATGTATTAAGAATAAAGTTCAGAGGATTCAAACATAATTGGCAAGCTGTACGAATAGTAATTGATCTAGCAAGGCATCGAGGAAAGAATGGATTTGATCTCTCTTCACAGACAATATACGGAATATTACATCATACGAAACTGGAATACAAGAAATGTGATCAACAATATGGAGATTTCTGTAAGCTAAGAGAAAGAGGGAAAGGAAGAGAGTGTAAGGACACCAAATTATATCTTGAGTTTTATGAAGACAGATATGGACTTTTTTTGAGAAATGAATACTTTACATTAGAGTCTTTAGTAGTCTCTCTAGCAGACGAAATAGCCCAAAGACATCATGATATTGAAGACGGTTTAAGATCAAAGATTATAGAATATGATGAACTAATAGAGCAATTAGAAATGACTATTAAACTACCTAGTCAATATCTTCCCGGAAGTGATATAAAAAAGAATCCTGAAGACAGAATAACAATTTTATCAGGAGGTATAGTAAGTTTTTACGTAAAGAGAACAATTAATTCACTTCGTGATCTCATTTCTATACTTCATCATAAAGATCTTACTGACTTAGTTAAACATTGCGATATTAAGAATGAGATTATCCCTGAGTACAATATCGAAAAAATAGTCATGGGTGATGATGAAATGCACGAATTTCTGAAAAATAGGATTACAAGATCACATATGACACAGATTATGGATGGACGGGCCGATTTCGTTTTGAGAAGATTATTTAAAGCTTATTTATCAAATCCACAGCAACTACCCGACAATACAATAAAGATACTACTTAAAAATTATAACGAGTATTATAACAATACATTTAAAAAACCCAAATTCAATACTGACATTGAAGCAAATTCATACGGTGAACTTCGAAATCTTCTTACATATTCACATAATCATGGACAACATGTTTATAAGGGGATTTTATTAAGAACAATAAGTGATTACTTATCTGGTATGACCGATAAACGAGCTATGAATGAATATAGACGACTTTATGGTATCACTGACGACATGAGCGGTATATGATAATGATGGCGAATAAATGATAACAAAACAAGGGGAAATGAAAACATATATATCATTCTGTAGCTGCCTCGTCTGGAACCGAATCAGTAAAGCAAACAGTGTTTAATGGAGTAAAAATGTACTTCCATGTTTGTATCGAATGCAATATTAAAACAGCTTATGGTAATAAGATGGAAAGACTGTATCATTATGATATGAAAAATATTAACGATTTTGCAGAAGATATCGTTAAACCCTATCTTAAGCAGCAGAAATTTCACTATAAAGGTTACACTTTAGAAGATAAAAATATAGTAAGATTTCTTATCAAGCAATCGGAGAAATCAATGAGAGAACTTGTTGATAATTTGAACAACAAAGTGTCTTCAGGTGTACTGGCTTATTTTTCTTCCGAAGATATCTTCAATTCTGATGACTGTATGAAAGATATTACTATAACGGTACTAAAAAAGATGAAAAGTGTAATCGATTCAGAAGTAGGGAATACTTCACAGGTCTTAAGCACAGATAGAAATGTTGATAGATTCAAAGTTTTTGTAGTACATGGACATGACAAATCAGCCTTGTATGAAACAGCAAGATTTTTTGAAAAGCTAGGACTTGAGCCAATAATATTAAATGAGCAACCAAGTTCGGGGAAAACTATTATCGAAAAGATCGAAGAATACACTAATGTTGGATTTGGAGTGGTATTATACTCCCCTTGTGATATTGGAGCAAAAAATAAACCCAAACCTGAATATAAGAATCGAGCAAGGCAGAACGTTGTCTTCGAGCATGGTTACCTAATGGGAAAGATAGGACGCAGTAATGTATGTGCCTTAGTTAAAGGGGATATCGAAATTCCAACCGACATTTCAGGAATTGTCTACATTTCTATGGATGATAATGGAGCATGGAAAATCAGTTTAGCAAAAGAATTGCAGAGATCTGGTTATGAAGTCGATATGAACAAGATATGACTTTATCAAGAAATTATCGACTTATTAAGTGTCCAGTGTCATCTTGGCACAGAGGGTAAGGCAATTTCTTTGAGATTAATTTTCGAATGAAGAAAGCAAATCCTAATGTAACAGAATTATTTAATCAACGACTGATAAAACAATAACTACTGCAATAGCGGTTCCCAATAATCCACCTCCTAATGCTGTGTTCCTGTTCATTGTCTTAGATTGAGCTTTATATCCAATATGGTATGCATGAGGATCACAGTTTTCAGGTATGTAAATAGGATCTGATCCGGTAGCAGCAAGTCCAATAATACCAGTTCCGATCAAACCTAAAATCAAACCAGAAGCAATGCCCCCGGCAAACCAACCTCCTGTGGTGTGCATTGATTCAGCATCATTACGTCCCTTAATATATGAATCGCCAAAATCAATCCTTTGAGGTAAAATATCTTCTGTTTCATTGGAAGTAAATCTATTATCAGTTCGTAAATCACCAATATTTCTCCGTAAGAATGCTGAAACATAAAAATCCGGTAAATAAAAGTTCACTACTTCATCACCATAAACATAGAGATCCAATCCCTCTTGTTTTGCTGCCTCAAGAAAATCTCGTTCCACTTCTGAATAATATGTTTCCGGATGGTTACTTCCATATACAATACCTTTTAATTCCCTATTAATCTTGTATAAGTCGTATCCTTTACCAGTCGCGTCCTGCAGATAATATGGAGAAAACCAGCTCTCTTCAGTAGTGAAGATATCCACTGCATATCTGGTTGATCTTGGAATACCAATATAACCCCAAGAAATCAAGTAAATATACACGTTTTCGCTTTGACGATAGAATGGTGTCCGGATTGCCATAATATTAGATGGTTTTTGTTCAATTATGAATGATTCAAGGTTAAAGTAAACTTCCTCTTCTGTTTCATAATTGACATCTGAAAACAGACAGGTAGTAGAAAAAGTGCACAACACTAGAATAGTTACAAAGATTCTCATATCCCCCCCTCTATATATTTCTCTCTAATCATTATATCTCAAAATACAATATTGTCAATAGAATTCTAAAGTGTACCAGTTTAGGCACTAATAAGTGCACCACTTTATTGCTTAATAGTCCATTGTTTTACAACTAACTTTCGAAATATAATGAGAGGGCTGTTGAGCGAGCGAAAAAGAACCCTCAGTAAATTTTTCGCTCACATGATTCAGGGTAGCTAACTTATCTTTCAAACGATAACTATCCCCGATCAATACCACGATATCACTATGATGCATTAATCTGTCTAAAATTGCCTAGTAACTGATTCATTTCCAAAATATATAATCGATTGTGACGGTATCTTATTGGAGGCAATGAAAAATAACCGGTATTCACTTTAGGATTTTCTTTCTATTACAGTAATAAGTTATTAGTTTGCTAGGGTAGTGTCTCAAAGGTTGGTGTAAATTAGGGAGACTTGGATGAAAAAAAAGATTGAGCCCGAACTAACTCATTGTTTTGATAGTTTTGAACAACATCAAAAAGGAGTAGATCATAGCTCAATCAAATTAGATAAGAGCAGGAATTGAAGAAACCGTCAAGTTAATTCAACAGACGGATTCCGGAGAGTTATTGAGAGTATTAGAATTTGGAATTAAAGAGATCATTGAAGCCGAGTTGAGTACATTATTAGGCGCAAGACCTTATGAACGGTCAGAAAACCGGATTACTCATCGTAATGGAGTCCGTAGTCGCCGTAGTGTTCTTTCAACCGGATTAGGACCTGTAGAGATTGGTATACCCAAGTTACGTCAGGGAAGTTTTTATCCTTCTATTTTGGAACAATACAAGCGTATTGACCGTGCTTTGATAAGTATCATTAGTGAAGCCTATATTAATGGGGTATCAACCCGTAAGATGAACAAGATTTTTTCAGAATTGAGTTTAAACGGTATTGACCGGAGTTTGGTAAGTCGTTGTGCTTCCAGGATGGATGGTGAAATTGAGGCCTGGAAAAACAGGACTCTGGAGAGGCATTATGCTTATATCTGGCTAGATGCAATCTACACTAAGATCAGGATCGAGAACAAGGTAGTATCAACAGCAGTATTAATCGCTCTTGGAGTTCGATCAGACGGTTATCGAGATGTTTTGGGTTTACATCCGGGAAATCGAGAGAGTATCACAAATTGGAAAGAGTTCTTGCAGTCTTTGAAGAGTCGGGGATTGGAACGCAGTGAGCTATGGATCGCTGATGAGCATGATGGTTTGGTGAAATCAATAGAGGAGTGTTTTCCGGGTCAGCTGCGACAAAGATGTATGGTTCACTGGATGCGCAATGCCGGAAATAAGGTGGCAAAGAGCGATTTGGGTTGGCTTTTGCCCTTATTAAAGGATGTAGTTGGTTCTAAGACCAGGGCAGCTTTTGATATAGCGTGGCAGAATTTGATAGAGAGAGTTGAGAGTAAAGGAAAAGAGAGATTGCTTGACTGGCTGGATAATACCTTTCATGAGATTACTGCCTATCTTGCTTTTCCACCGGAACACTGGAGCAGAATAAAGAGTACAAATATCCTTGAAAGGTTAAATGGGGAGATCAGGCGCAGGGAACGTTGTATACGGATCTTTCCGGATGAGAACAGTTGCATAAGATTGCTGGGAGCAATACTCCAGGATTATTCGGAAGAGTGGACTAGTAACAGAGTATATTTCAGCAAGCCTTTAAATAGAATAGAGGAACATAGATTAGAGATGATAACGGTCATACCTGAGACCGGGGCAATGTTAAAGACCTGCTCCGCTTAGCTCCGCAGGTCTTTAAGTGGGAGATTGAACAATGAGTTATAATTTTACACCAACATTTAGGACTTGACTCTTTAGAGTAAATAAGAATGATTAATAGGAAGAGAAGAATCCAGATAAACAGAGCTATTTCTCTATTGTTGAATGCTATCATCTTAAGTATGTCTCATACTCTGAGAAATTAGATCAGTCCTCAACTAACAGATTAGGACTATCTAACGTTGATTTTGTTTTCATTGATCTGAGTTGTTTTGTACTTTTCATTTTATTGCTGTGCTCATCCCTGAGCCTGAGCAAGACATCAGAGCCATGGAGAAAAAATATTCTTCGTCGAAAATTTGATCAAACTCAACGACAGAAACCACATCTTAGAGAATCAATGCAAGAGTATCTATCTTACACAAAAGAAGTGTTTTATAAACTCTTTGGAAAGATAAACGAAATCTCTTTATGAGGTTCAAGTTTCTATTAATAACTCTAATGTTATGTTTTAGTTGTTCAATCTCCTCATCCAGAGTCTCCATCCTACACTTTATCTTTTTTACTCTCTTCTCCATCGTTTTGGGATACTTGTTTCCTTTTTTTAGTCTATAGCCTTCATGTTTAAAACCTGTTAAGAACTTTTCTTTTGATGAAATTGATTCGAAAAGTTCATCATAAAAGTTAGGATGATAAAACGATGATATAGCATCAGCATCACTCTGCTTCAATTTTGTGAGTTTTGTTTTTGTAATCTCATTGTGATAGAAACGAAATTTTCTTGCTAATTTTCTCATTAACTGTAACTTAGATACATATTCCTCAACACATCTGTTAGTTACAATGACATTTTCAGTGTAATCGAATAATATACTGTTTATTGTGGCTATTGCATTATTGAGTTGTTGTGTTGATAAATAGCCGTATTCAATAATAGTTTCTGTTGTCTTCTGTTGGTGATATATCGTCGAATATGATGAAGAATGAGTAACCGCTTTACTTCCTTCAAGGAATACTGATCTAAAGCCGAATACTAGTGCCGTTAAGTCTGTGTAGAATTCGTTACTTTTTTCACAATGCGATAAGGAGGAAAGTAAAACATGAGCGAACTCATGAGCCATAATCAAAGCAAATGATGCAGGGAACTCAGTAATTCTTTTACAAATCTTTACCGTTATCGGATAATTTTCTAAGTCTCTTGAACCGAAAAAAGGCAGATTACCAGGGATTTCAACTTGAGCGGTTATTCCTTCACTTCCCGGATATTCTCTGTCTCTTTTAGTCATCTGTGTTGTGGTAAACTTAGATGAGTTTTTATCCTTATAGTGTTCTGATACATAGATAATGTTTACTTTGATGGGTAGTCCATACTGCTGGGCTATCATTTTGACCGCTTCTTCAACCCGCCCTTTTCTGATATTATTTAACAATAGATTATGATCGATTTCGTCTACAATACCAAAGTAATCCATAAGATTATGCAATGCAATATCTAAATATGAGTCATCAATTCTATTTTTCACTTTAATTTACTCGATCAATGTTTTTAATTATTTTAAAAGTATCTGTGATTCAATCCTGCATATAGAACGAAAAGTGCTTTTAATTCAGCATAGGATGGAAAGGGGATTACCATGATCACGATTTTCTACAATCAAAGAGATTATCAGAACAATTATACGATATCTGTTTTAGCTGGTAGGTTTTAGATTCTTTAAATACCATTACGATAATGGGAAGGTTGTCTTCTACAAATTTACCTACGATTATCATAATGGGTTCTTTACACTGAAATCTAGGTTCATGATTAATAGCTATCATCTGTTCCAAATCAGTTTTACTGGGAATTAGGTACTTAGAAGGATGATAATGCCACTCGCCTAAGTAGTATCTTCTGTCTTTTCCTGTCCATATTTTACGGAGTTTTTTTTTCAAACCCTTGACACCTCTTACAAAACTATTTCTTTGCATTACTGAATCTTTAGGCGGGGGGAGAAAGTCAGAGATAAGAGCCGTTGTTCTATCATCTGAGTATCTTCCAACTATTACTCCGCCGGTTTCAATGCAATCTGAATTAGTTACAAAGTCTGCTAACTTCTTTAGCAAAAACTTCTCAATTGTAACCGATAATGTTTTACATTCGGAAGTCCATGTCATAAAATCATTCTGCATATGTGTACCCTGTACAGATCCCATTAATAGTAGTCTTTTGAAATGCCTCAAACTTTGAAAAGCGATCTTCTTTTTTACTCAAAAGCTCCAGAAGCTTAATAGCTATAGAAGCAATCATGATTATATCATCATATCTTATTCGGCAAAGGGGTGACCAACATCCTGCTCCTTCTATTATAGAAGGATTTTCGCTCCATAAAGAATGTTCAATTGATTTCCATTTCTTAAATGAAGATGAAAACGTGTCTGAAGAGAATGAATAAGAGTGTTCGAGATAAGAATAGAAATGTTCAGCTTCACATCCTGCTGAAAAGCTAGCGTATTTTTTAGGATAAGAAAACTTTGCCTGACCAAGGAGATTTATAATGATTTCAGAAGCAGTGCAGTCAATCAATAGATCAAATTCATCGGTCAATCTTTCAATATCATCTGGATTATCAGGAAAAGAATATCCAAACGATTTTACAGACACATATGGATTTAAGGTTCTTAGCTTATCAGCTAAAGCATCTACTTTCTTTAGGCCAACTGATTGATAAGTAAGAGTATGTCTTATAACATTTCCTGCTTCGAATAAGTCAGAATCAATGATCCCAATTGTTGATAAACCGCTGCGGACGAGTAATTCAGCGATTATTGATCCCAATGCTCCAACTCCTATAATGAGGACTTTAGAACGTAATAAGGAATCCACTATCGTACCCCTTGAAAGTAATCTTTCAGGATGCCAATTCTGAGTTTTCAAGTAACTTATTGCTTGATTGTCATTGAATACATGTCTTTTCTCATGTTCATAAAATCCCTTTTGATTCTTTCTATATCCCTTTGGAGGTGCGATGTTTGAAGAGATTTCTGGTAATAGTACAGAAACAAAATGAAATTCAACATTTCGCTCTCCATATATCTTGGGAATTGGAAAGCCAATAAGAAGAATACTGAACTCATTGTCTCTATAAACATTACATATTTTCTTCAATACATCTTCGAATGAAACACTTTGCTTTTTGGCAATATCTCTTAGCTCTCCCCAAGTCTGTGGTGTTTGCCAAGGGGGTATTGTTAATATTGATGGCCATATCCACCAAAAGCAAAGGACTTCAATTTTAACAGCAGGGATTTGGAATTCACTCTTGTGAATTAGATTTTTTCTCGCATCGAAAAAATCATTGGCAAGCCATATGTTAGAATTATTAACCATTTGCAAAATTTTTACATACCCCCACTCTCGGACTCTCTCCTGCCATATTTGATATGTATCTTTGCTTTCTTTGAAAGCAATAAGGTGTTTAGAAAACTCAGAGCCAAAGTCAGGTAGTTCAAACAAGTCTCCATCAGACACTAGTTCATCTTTTATTGCAGCTTTTATCCATAAAACAGTTCGATGAGCGTACCACCTTAATCTCATCTCAGGATCTCCTACTGGATCATGTTGATCATAAGATTCGAACACTTTTAAAGGTTCAATAAGACACAATTTGCCTCTCCGACACTTTGAACCTTCTATGGTACTATTAAGGAATTGATGAGGAAAAGACGCTTTTATGCCTATTGTGGCATCAGGGTAACAGGAAATATTGCCATAAGGATAACTCTTTTCTATAATATACCACCACCTAGTAATAGAGGGGATATTATCAGAATATTCATCAATCGATACCTCTATACAGAAAGTCATCACATTACTGTCAGAAGCCCCTTCCAGAGAGTCTTCTAATAATGTGACTTCTTTAATTCCCTTGAGACCTAATAGGCCAAGTTTAATATGATATGTTGGGTCCACAGTGATTTATGCAAATCGTGTGCTTGGCGGATTAGCAGGCTTATCGGGTTCAGTATATCCTTTCGATGTATCATTGGGTGGCAAAGGAAATTTATTTCCGAATAGTTTTCTCCAAAACTCACAACTTTTAAACTGATCAGTACATTCTCTTGCTTTTTTTACGATTTCGAGATCATCTGATATCTGCTCGTATAATGCAGAGAATTCCTCACTAGTTGTTTTCGCTAACACATCATGATGAGGAACTCCATAATCGGGGAGAACGGGTTTGGTGCCTGCGTTATAATAACTGGAGCATTCATCAATGAAGATAGAGAAGGTTTTTTCAATACCATCAGGAATAGAATGAACTTCATCGGGGCAATACTCTCCAATGATTCTCTCTAAAGGGAATCCTTTGGGTTTAGGCGAATCTGGATACTTGAAAAGTCTCAACCATTTTACGGCTTTCACAATCTGTACAAAATTGCCATTTGTGTTTCTGTTTTTTTTTCTAGTGATCTTCATTTGTTCTAAAGGATTTGTATCATCCCAACATTCAAGACCTACATCTGGTATTCGCAATGGTTCGGTTTTCCATTCAGCTTGTTGTTGGGCTTCGACTAAAAGAGCTGTCTTACTTAAACTAAAACTATCGAGAACATCTACCCATTTCTCATTAAGAATCCAGTCTTTAGATTCTGATATATTTTTGTTAGTTGTTACAGCGGCAGTTTTATATATACCTTGTTCTGCCTCTGAAGGAGCTGAGGTTATAACTATATCTAAATCCACATAAGACAGTGTGATTCCTATTGATCTGTTTTGTAATCTCCATTTCTCAGAATAATATTTGTCCAAAAATGACTCAAAAAGCATCAAAGCTTCTTTTGGTGAATACTCCTCCTCAGAGAGTTTTGTTACTACTACGATGTCAACATCAGCATTTTCTACGCCTTTTGGCCTTACTATAGTGCTTCTACGATAACTACCTTGAAGAAACGTTTCGATAATTACATCTTTCAGGTCGTCATAGCCTTTTAGTCTCTTTCTTAAGGTCTCGTGTCCTGTTATTAATTCCTTTCTTTGATTGTCAGTTAAATTAATTCCTGACATGAACTCTGTAAACTGTTTCAGATTATCCATTTTTCCTCCTTATAAATTATATTATGATTGGTACATGAATGCTTGGTGAATAACTACTATCACTATCTCCACCAAAATCATATTCATATAGTTGCATTTTCCCTAAGGCTATTCCATTTCTTCCAAGGTAAAACATAAACCCGTTTGGAGCAGCAAAAAAAACATGAGAAACTAAATCGCTTGTATCTGATCTCAGAGACGATATAATTGAAATCAATTGGTCAGCTAATACTGTTGCATGATCACCATTCTCAATGCAAGAAGGATTTGTGCCCGATTTATTTATTAGATGTAGGTAGGTCTTATAATGTGACATTTTCTTTCTAATATAATCGGTAACTGCATTATGTATATCATGAGTTATAGAGATAGCAATTACTACATTGTTACTATTATTATCATTGTCATTCTTATTGACAACCCAACCCCATTCATCATCTCTAAGAGATGTGGGCTCCCAACAAACTGATTTATAACCCTTTTGGACAGGATTAACTAATGTGCTTGATACCTTAGGCAACAAATATCCACATAAGAAAGCGATTGATCCATTACATTCAAGTAGTATGTTATGAGTAACATTTCGTAAATCAATTTTTTTGCGTAACTGATCAAAGTAGTCAGAAATTTCTCCGACAATCTCTCGGTTCCAAAAAACATTATCTAAAATATGACGACCATTAAAAAATCTTGCGACGCATTTGTGTGTTGTACAATCGTCTTCAATTCTTTCAGCAAATCTCATATAACTTCTGATTCCTATTATTGGAGTAGGTATATTGGTTACTGTCTGCTTAGATATCAAGCCGTGGGTCTCACAAATTGATTTAATAGATTCTGGAGTGATAGTACACAAACCTGTTTGAATAAGATTGCTAATGATCTGAGTATAGTTACTAATCTTATTACAATCATCCGGAACAATCAAACCAGCATTTTCAATTCGGTTATATACTAACTCTTCGAAATGTTTTCTCCCGAAATGATTAAGGTCAAGCCGTAAGGATTTAGCAAATCTGATGATTCCTTCTCTATCCGTATTTAAATGAGATTGCCATTTCTCTATAATTTTCCCAATTTTAGTCTTGTCAGATGAGGTAAAGAACTCTTCAGGTAAAGCACCTTCTTTATCTTCCCTCAATTTTTTGTATAGAATATCATTACTGTCCCATTCCCAATTAGAAACCAAAATCAGTCTGTATCCAGAGACACCATCCTTTTCAATTTTTTCAAAAGCATCGAAAAACTTTTCTAGTAAGCTTTTTTGGCTGGTTTTTTTCTGTATTAAATACTCACAACAATAAGAGTTGCTTTTATCAACATGATATTTCACTTGATAGAAATCTCTGTAAACACTTTTCCCTTTATCTTCTATCCCTTCATCATCATAGTAGATAACGACATCGTCAACAGATTTACAGTCTTTGCTCTCTATCTCAATTTTCAAGATGTGAGATCGTCCTTGTAGCATCGCAGCTATTTGATACCATGTAAACAAAAATTGATAATCGAATCCTTTTAATAATGCTGATGTTTGACTTCCCATAGTACTAATCCTTCTAACAGTTCTATAATTGATAATTGTGTTTTCTCTATAAAAACTCAAGGGCTGTTTAGTATATCGATCAGCTTAACAACTATTTCTTTAGGGAGCTTCATTAGATTGGCGTTGCTGGAGATCATCTGTCGTTCTTGCTCATTTAGAAACTGATGGTTTGTATATATCCAGTCCTTATCTGGGTCCAGCTCAATCAACTCATCAGAAAAATGATAAAGTGCAAGTTTTAAAGCAAAGCCATTTAAAGCGTATTCAATCCAGCTTTTAGTGATCTTATCTTGTTGTTGAAACTGATCAAACAAATACGACATTTCATCTTCAGGGACAGATAATCCAGCTAAACTTCCCTTGCTAATCAGGGGTTGAAATAGCCGGATATGTCCTTTACTTCCAAAGATAGGTTCCTCAAGTGCATAATAAAGCATAAAAAACTCTAAGGCTTTTGAAGGTACAGTAACCTTCTTAATATTTACTACGGGATTCATCTTTTTCTCCTTGTGGTTGTTTTTTGTTATCATTGATACACCTTAAGATGGCATGGATAGTAGCTAAGAAGCAGTAAAACATCCAATTGTACCAGATTACTTTATTGTAGTCTTTTTTCTGTACTTTGTTGTGATGTCTGATATTGAAGTTGTTTATTATATTGAACAAATCACTTTCATCTTGCTTTGAAAGCAATAATACCTTGAGATTGTACGATTTTTGTAAATATTCTAATACATCTGCAAGATCTCTAACTGCATCTTTCCTGTCCTCACCTGATGAATGCCTGTCTCTGAATTTTTTAACAGCTTCAGTTATTGGTTTCACAATATTTTCTTGATCGTCGCTTGGAATGTCGGAATAATAAATATTCTTTATGCCGTGCCATGTGAGTGGTACTATCTCTCCACTCTCATTTATCTCAAATCCCTCCTCATAATCTCGGAGATGTTCGTTGATCGCGTCTCGGAATTCTTTTTTTGCAGAATTGATGTCATAGCCTTCAGGATCGTTGGGTTTTGGGTTAGATATATAATCATAGCAAAATTCTATTATATCAAAAAGATCCACTTCATCGTAACTATATATTTTATGATAAATTGGCCATAAATTCCTTTTTCTAAGCTTTGTGAACAGTAGTCGCTCAATATCATGATCATCTCCTAAACTTCCTTCTTGGTGTTTACCATAAAGATATGAACCAATGTTATCCGTAAAAAAAGCCTTACTATAAAAATCATTGTAGATTGCTTCAAACAAGCTTTTTAGAATGGACAAATCAATTATATCTTTATCGCTAGTTTTTTTCTTTCGTCTTGAATAATAATGCTTCTCTTCCATTATTCTTTCCAGAGTTTGTTTATGCGGTCTTTGATTTTGGTTTGGTAGATTTCGAGGAGTTTTTTGCATTTGTCAATGTAGGTTTGTTCTTTTTCTATTTGGGAGACGATTTTTTCTTGTACTGAAAGAGGTGGTAGAGGAATAGGATGCTCTTCAACTGTTGTTTTTCTAATTGAAGGAGGTTGAGAATAGCTGCCCCATTTTGATATATCAAATGAGAGTAATAACGTATGTAGATACCTTGGTATTATATAATTCGTATCAGGCACAAGCCCCATCACATTATTGTCATACACAGTATCGCATGTTAATATGCGTTTTTTGTTTGTGTTTATAGCTGCACCTATCTTAGGGAAAATAACTGTACCTTCAGGACAGGTTTTTGCTTTCATCTTATTCAAATCAGAAAAAGTTACTGTATTATTCCAATATCTAATGTAAAGATCATTTCCACGAATGTTCATATCACTTACTTTAATAAAAGGGATTTCTTTGTCTTTGGTTCCTTGATATAATAAAGGGAAACCATAACCACTTTCGATTTTAGCAACCTGTTTTAGTGCAATCATTGGCCAGTTTGGGTCGATGTCAATCTTCGGTTTCCAGTTGTCTATGATCTGTTTTGCGCCGTCGATAATTTTCTGGTAGCCTTCGATTTCTGCGACGATCTCTTTCTGGACTTCCAGAGGGGGGAGGGGGATTTCGATATTCTCTATTTCTTTTCTGCTGATTGATGGGAAAACTGCTCCGGAATTACCCTGTATCTTATCTTCGAGATGCCTAAGACAGTAGAAACAATACATATAGTTGATTATATCTGAGCATCTAATTGCTGCCAGTCCACGACCTATACATATATCCTGGGTTACTATATTAACCGGACCTACAGGAGCTCGAACAGACATAACGATATCATCTGGAATAGATCTCTTAGTAATCTGTGTTGTCCACTTAACCGGTTTTCCTAAATAGATGTCAGTGAATTCTGTTTTACCTTGATAAAAGGGTGTGCCTTCTCCATTTGAATTGTAATAAATGCCTTCAGGAGATTGACCTGAGATGATTTCACAAACCTTACCAAGTCTAACTCTCGGCCATTTACCTGTTCTGATCTCGGTAATGACATATCTATTGGCGCTGAGGTTGTAGTCTAGAGATGAGATGTCTTTCTTTTTGGCTGTATGGGCTATTTCTCTCGTGCCGTTGGATTTGACAAGATGGTCTTCAGAGGGTAGTTTGAGGTTGGTTTTGTAGAAGGTGAGAGCTTCGTAGGCTTCGGGGAGGTCGTTCTGTTCTATTGGTTTGCGCTGAGCACCCAGGTTGTATCCGTCTGCTTCGATTTTGACGAAGAGGATATCGTCTGTCTTTTTGGCGATTTCACGATCGAAGAAGAGGATAGAGGTCTTGACGCCGGAATAGGGATTGAATACTCCAGAGGGGAGGGAAACTACTGCCCAGAGAAAACAGTCATCGACCATTTTTTTGCGGAGATTCTTGAAAGCTTTCTGACCCTGAAAGATGATCCCTTCGGGGACGATTACACCTGCCTTACCGTCAATGTTGAGATGTTCCATAATATAATCGACAAAGAGTACTTCAGAACGGGTCGAGGGTATACCAAATCGACTGTGAGGTTTGATACCACCTTTGGGTGACATAAAGGGTGGATTTGCCAGGATACAGGAGAAGTCGTCTTCCCAGCGGTCGGTAGAGCTGAGGGTATCGTATTCATAGATATGCGGTTCGTTGATATTGTGCAGGAACATATTGACGAGGCTGATACGGCGCATATCGGGAGAGATGTCATACCCGACAACGTTCTCGGCAAGTTTCTTCTTTTCGTCAATTTCGAGCAGGTCACCGGGATAGTCTTTCATATTGGCTTTTTCGATGTGTTTGATGGCTGAGATGAGAAATCCGGCGGTACCGCAGGCAGGATCGAGGATACTGTCTGTTTTCTGAGGATCAACTACACTGACGATAAAGTCGATGATATGGCGGGGGGTGCGGAACTGGCCGGCATCGCCCTGAGAACTCATTACGGAGAGGAGATATTCGTAAGCATCCCCCAGCCGTTCGGAATGGTCATACTGGAAACCGTTGATCTCTTCGAGGAACATATTGAGGGTGTTGGAATCGCGAAAGGGGAGAAAGGCGTTCTTGAAGATATTGCGGAAGAGTTCGGGAAGGTTGGGGTTTCTTCCCATACGTTCCAAGCCTTCGGTATAGAGGTTCATTCGTTCCTGCCCGGAAAGGCGGGGATCGATGATATTATCCCAGGAGAACCGTTCATAGTCGCCGATGAAATAGGAGGGTTTTCCTCCAATATCGACCGAAGTTTTATCGGTATCGTTCATGAATTTGTAGATAAGGGCAAGGGTGATCTGTTCTATCTGCGATTTGGGGTCGGGAACCTTGCCGACCAGAATCTGACGGGCAGTATCGATCTTTCGTTTGGTTGTCGAATCTAGCATTGTTCTCCTTTAGTTGTTAGCTACCGAGAGGGGTGACAAGGTGACAGAGTGACAGGGTGACAAGGGAAAACCAGAGGATGGGGAAGCAAGTCCATTTGATGTAGAGCAAGGTGTAAAGAGATTAGCCACCGAGAGGTGAAGGGTGACTAAGTGACAAGGTGACAAAGTGACAGAGTGGCAAGGGAAAACCAGAGAATGGAGAAGCAAGTCAATTGGATGTAAAGCAAGGTGTAAAGAGATTAGCCACCGGAGCCCTGATGTAATAGAAAAAAGCATTACACAGGGCAAGCCACGCCGAAGGCAGTGTAAAAGCTTGAGATAATAACTCTGATTAACATAAAAGTACATAATCAAGCTCACTGCATGAAATTGTTGAGGGGTACATAATCTTTCACGTATCTGGGAATAGTATCCCGGAGTTCCTGTAATTGTTTGATATCCTGGATGGAGAGGACGGAACTGGTGGCTAATTTTGCATATTCTTTACTGTTGATGATCTTGCGGATATCTTCATCGGTTATGTAGGCCTTGAAGAATCTTTTGGCTACCGGCACATACTGACTCTGAGGTTTATAGATTGAAATGAACTTGTCGAATTCTTCATCAAGGACTTCGTGCTTGCTCTTTATCCGGTCTATATGGCCGAAAGTATATTCCAGGATCTGCCGGAATGGGGAACGCCAGTCGAGGTTGAGGTCTCTGCGGAGTTTTTCGAGATTGAAATACTCTTCCGGCTTTTCGAAGATGTGGTCGATGATGTAATCTTCTGCTGCTTCGAAATCCTCTTCGGCTACTTTTTCCCGGACAAAGGGGTCTTTCTTGACCTGATCGGCGAATTTTTCGAACATCTTACGGTCGATCTTCATTCCGTCCTTACCGATCAACTTTTCATTCAAGTCCTGAACGGCGTCTCTGTCTTTATAAGTATATTCTTCGGGGATAGGGGGTGTTGGCTCCGGTGGTGTTGGTCCCGGAACAGGTTCAGGGGTTCTGGGAAGTTCGAGAACCTCATCGTAGTTGAATTTTTCTTCGAAGTACTCGTAATTGGCGAAGAAATCGAAGAGTTTGAACGATTCCTTTTCTTTGATGATGACTTTTTCCTTTCCGTCTGCCCGATGTGTGTACTTGAAGGTATGCTTGCGTGTTCCCCTTCCTTTGATCTGGATGAAATCAGAAGGGGAGAAGATGGGACGGAGTAGGGCAAGATTGAGGATATCGGTACAATCGTAACCGGTAGTCATCATCCCGACAGTGACACAAACCCGGACACGAGAACTTTTATAGCCTTCCAGGAATCTGGTATAGCCATTGAAATTGTTGTTTTGAAAGCTCTTGGAGAACTGCTGAGCATAAGGGATACGGGAAGTGACCTGAGCGGCAAAATCGGAATTATACTTCCCGGGGAACCAGGCTTCTGCAAGTTCATTGAGTATTCTGGTGATCTTGGCGGCATGATCCTGGCTGACACAGAAGAAAATGGACTTTCCGATCTCATCAGTTACCGGATCCCGGAGAGCGTGCTTGATAAAGGTTTCGCAGAAGACACGGTTTGTAGGATCGGAGAAGAACTTCTTTTCGAAGTGCTGCTGAGTATAGATCTTCTCCTGCAGGTTACCGTCTTCGTCGGGAACCATAACTGAATAGCCCTGATCAGAGAGGAGCTGGGTTGTGACGGTAGTTCTGGCGTCTATGACATAGGGATTCAGAAGATAACCGTCTTTGACTCCGTCTGTGAGGGTATAGCGGAAAGTCGGCTCCGAGTTTTCGCAGCCGAATGTTTTGTAGGTATCCAGCATCAGCCTTTTTTCGAAAGCACGGGGATCGAGTTCTTTCAGAGAATCGACATCGAGGTTCTTGAGATAGTCTTTGGGAGTCGCAGTAAGGCCCAATTTGTATCCGCTGAAGTATTCGAAAATAGCCCGGGCGTTACCATTGATGCTGCGGTGTGCTTCATCAGAGATGATCAGATCGAAATCTGTGGGAGAGAACAGTCGCTGATACTTATCGATCATACTCTGCACAGTGGAGATGACTATTGTTGCTTTGTGCCAGTCGTCACGGTTTTCTTTGAAGATGACGATGGGATAGTCATTTTTGAGATAATCGGTAAACGCTGTTTTGGCCTGATTTTCCAGTTCGATACGATCAACGAGGAAGAGGGCTCTGATAGCGTTTCCGGTGCGGAGGAACAGTTTGATCACAGCAGTAGCTATAAGGGTTTTACCCGTCCCGGTAGCCATTTCGAAGAGAAAGCGGTCGGTGCCCTGAGATACAGCATTCTGGATACTTTGGACAGCTCTGACCTGGTAATCACGGAGAAGCCGATAATTATTGTCTTTAAGATAATCAGACCGTTTATCAGGGTCCAGCCATTCCGGGTCAGTGAGATAATCCGGGTTCTGGCTCTGAAGTATATATTCCGGAGTTATTTCTTCCTTAATCAGCAGTTCGGGATTGGGGTTGGATTTTTTCTGTTTGAGAGCAGTTACAGAGCCGGGAGTGGGAAATCTGGTAATGATCTCGGGATTACCCTTTTTCAGGTCCCAGAAGTAGTGGAGATTACCATTAGAAAGAATTATAAAACGGGCTGCAAGATTCAGGGCGTATCTGCGCGCCTGCTCCTTACCGTCTAAAGGGTCTTTATCTTCTCTTTTGGCTTCCAGAACGATAAGGGGAAAGCCGTTACTGTCAAGCAAGAGGTAATCAACATAACCCTGTTTGCAGTTTTGGAAATCGTCACCAAATCTGACGAGATCGGCTTCTGTTATCCTGACATTGTTTTCCAATTGGATGTTTGCTTTGCTATCCTTCTCGTCGAAAAAATGCCAGCCGGATTCTTCCAGAAGCTTGTTGATCTTGATCCTGGCACGGGCTTCCTTACCTTTCATAAAACTCCTCTGGGTTGGTAAATCAATTAAAAAGAGAAATAATAATGAATGGGTAAATGTGTCAATGGATATTTTTGGGGGAGAGCAGGAGGAGTTGTGGAGTTGTAAAGTCCCGGAGACCTGAAGTGACCGGAGGAAGCAGAGCAAGGGGAGTTTGCCGGGCTGTTTGATCGGAAATCTGCGACAGGAACAAGACCCGGTATCAAATAAATGCCAGAAAACAGAAATACTGGCAAAATATAGCAGAAGACTTAACGTGATAAAGCAGCTTTCAGCAAGCAGTTAAACGGTGATGTATAATTTATGATGTTCGAGAGAAACTTATTGGAAATAGTTTGACAAAAGTGTGCAGAATGATTTTATTGAGTCGATGTTGGAGGGAGTATCGTATCATCATATCCAAGAGGTTTGAGCCGTTTTTGGGTGAGGCAAAAAAAGGCCAGTAATCAATAACTCTGGCATTATTTGGCTATTTGCTATAATGGTGTTAAGCAATAGGAGTTGAATGTAATGGGAAAAAAGATTGAAGAGAAACTGCTGGAAGCATTCCAAAACCGTCGCTATTTTGACAGAAAAGAACTCTTAGATTTTTATCGTCGATATGAACCGGGTGTAAAAGAAGGTACGATCGACTGGCGGATTTATAAGCTTAGAAGCAAAAATATTATCAAACCAGTAAAGCGAGGAGTATACACGATTTCAGGCAAACCTGATTATCTCCCTCAGATATCCAGCCAGCAGGTAAAGATAGCGAGAAAGATCACAAGACATTTCAATAAGATTGATTATTGTACCTGGAGCACAGAATGGCTTGCTGAATATACAGTCAATCAGGCAGTAAACAATATTCTCATCATCGAGGTCGAAAAAGAATTTATCGATTCGGTATTTTTCTATCTAAAAGATAATGTTAGAAGTGATGTTTACATTGAAGCTGACCAGAAAACACTGGATTTCTATGTCTTCGAGAGTAAAGATCCAATCGTGGTAAAAAAGATGATAACCCGTTCTCCCGTAAGAAAAATAAAGACTGATCATTCTTTGATACATATTCCGACACTGGAAAAAATGTTGGTCGATCTGTATGCAGATAATAAGTTATTCAGCCATTATCAGGGTTCTGAACTGAGACACATATTCGAGCATGCGATACAGAACTATAATATCAATTTTACTAAGCTCTTTTCCTATGCTGCCCGTCGAGAGAAAGAGAATCAGTTAAAGGCTTACCTGGAAACTCATCTAAGATATCTACTGGATGACATACCTTATGATTAAAGATAAATGTTTTAACAGAGAATGGTTCGAGTCTTTCAGGAAAGATGAGAAAAACCGGCGAATAAACACAACAGTCCTGGAAAAAATGATCAGGGCATTTCATTTACTGGAGATGATACAAATTTATGGGCTCGATTTCATTTTTAAAGGTGGTACCAGCCTGGTATTGTTATTGGAAGAGGATAACAGGTTTTCGATTGATGTCGATATAATCTGTGCAACCAGTAGAGAAAAATTGGGATCAATCTTCGATGAGATGATCAGAGAATCAAGATTCGAGTTTTTCACTTTTGATGAGAGAAGGAGCCAGAAACCTGGTGTTCCGAAGTATCACTATTATTTTCACTACAGTTCTGCTCTCACTTCAAGGAAAGATTATATAATGCTGGATATCCTTCATGACCGGGATGTTTATCCTGAGGTCATACCAAAGCAAACAACATCACGATGGATCGAATCCAGAGATCTGATAGAAGTAAAAACCCCGACAATTGATGCTATAACGGGTGATAAGCTAACCGCGTTTGCTCCTGATACGACAGGTATTCCTTACTATAAGGATGAAACCAGCTTTTCAATGGAAATAATTAAGCAATTATTCGATCTGGACAGACTTTTTAACTCGATATCAAGTATGGAAGTGGTAGCCGAGAGTTTTAAAGCTCATGTTATGCGTGAGATTAGCTACCGTAAGCATAAAAGTGAATTCAAATATAAAAATGTAGATACAGAATCGGTACTTAGAGATACGATAAAAACTTGCCTTATCATTACAAGGCGTGAAAGGAATGAAGAAGATGAGGATAAGGACAGATACAGGGATCTATTATCAGGGATAAAACGATTCGGTACAGGTTTTTTAATGAGTGGCAGATACAGATTGGATGAGGCTGTCTCTTCTTCAGCAAAGGTTGCATATCTTGCTGCTAAGATATTAGCAGAAGATATGACACCAATCGATTACTACGATGGTCAAGACATAAGTAATCTTGAGATCAAAGGCGGATTCAGATTCTTTAATCGATTAAGACGACTCCCCGATAAATCTGTTTTCTATTATTGGTATAAGGCTATTGAACTAATTGATGAGAGCCTCATATAGATAGGGGTGAGGTTGTGGAGTTGTGAAGTCCCCGAGTCCTGAAGTGTCACCGGAGGAAGTAGAGCAAGGGGGTTTGGTTTAGTGTTGAGTGTTTAGGTTGAGGTGAACTGAAAATAGTGGACCAAGAAAGAAGAGTTGTTTGCATTAATGCTTTTTATGGGTTTCAAGGGAGTATACTATTCGATAATGATAATCATTGACAGGAATTTTTGAGTTTAATAGTTTTGCACTTGCTAGGTGCCTTTCATCAATTCGAATCTATTCGAACAGGGTGGAGAGCTATTAGTTGAGGAGAGTAAACAAAAAGGAGATACTATAATGACGAGATCAAATAGTGTCCTTGTAATTACTTTCCTTCTGATGCTATTGACGTTTTTTTGTTCAGCAGAACCGGAGAGTAATCGCTTCACGAATTTTTATAAGGTCAGTCCCGATACGAAAGAAGAGTTAAAAATCCCGACCGGCGTCAGATGGTATCATGATGATTCCTATATCTATTTTGAGTGGGAAGTGGAAATCAATGAAAACTTCTTCAGAGGGCGAAAACTATCTGATCAGGTCTTTGGTCGTTGTGACTGGCTACGGGTACAGCTTGTAACCTCACCAAGTGATCTGTATGCCTATTATTTCTATGCATTCCCGCAGGGGCACAGGTATGACGGGATCCGCGAAAGTGATATGAGAACCCCCAATGACTGGAACAGCCGGTACTCCTATACAAACACGATAACAGCAGACAGCTGGCACACTGTGATGAAAATCCCTTTCAGGGATCTGAGATACCATGGGAAGGCACCTTACCGGTGGAAGGTTATTTTGACCAGGTATCTCCATCACGATGACGAATACTTTTCATCACCCTATGCTACCATCAGCCAGAGGCAGGAATTCTTTTATAACGGGCATGATATCATTATCGAAACTTCTTTACCTCATAACTATAATACCACAATAAGGCCGTATGTATTGGGCAACTACAATGCGCTCGAGCAGGAGTTGCAGTTTTCGGAAGATAATGCAGGGCTGGATTTAAGTATTCAACCGAGCTCTTACCTCAATGCCAAGCTTTCTTTCAATCCTGATTTCTCTGATGTACCTATGGACACGGAGAGCGATCTCTCCAATCTGAGATATGCACCGACCTTCAGAGAGAACCGCTACTTTTTCGTCGAGGACCTCGATGTTTTCAATATATCAACTGTCTCGTTTTATACCCGGAACATAATGCAACCGCAATGGGCGGGAAAAATAACCGGAAATGACGAAAGGCTGAGTTATGGCCTGTTAGTTGCCCGGGACAGGGAGATTGTCGATGATGACGGTAATGTAACCAATCCTGACGATCTCTACAGTGCGATAGCTCTCAATTACAAAGCGGGGATTGTCAGACTCAATAATTCGGTGTTTTACAGGCGGGAAAGTGATTCGGATAACATTATGATTCAGACGTATCCGGTTGTATTTACCGGTAGAAACAGCCGGCTATTCGTTCAAAACCTGCTCTCACAACAAAGTACAGGGAGTGAAACCATAAGTGACTTCTTTGTTTTTGCAGGATATGAACATGTTCTGAATGATCTGGAGTTGCAACTTTATGCCCAAAATACCGGAAAGAATTTTATCTCGAGAACCGGAGTATTACAGCAGGAAACAGGGGAGGCGGGTTATCGCGTTCAAGCCACCTATACAAAAGAGAATAGCGGTGTTTTTAAAAGAAATGAATCGTCTATAATGTTCGAGCAGGCCTTTGAGAACACGAACTATTCATTCCGGGAACACAGTTTCAGTATCGAAAACAGAGCCACCTTCAGGAATGATCTGCAGGTGGGATTAAACGGCGGGCAGTACTCCATATTTACCGGTGAGAGGCGATACTATGTTTACAATGGTGGTGGATCTGTCTCATACAACAGGCGGGGATTATGGAGTGCAGGTACCGGTTATCATGTAGCCGATAACTATATATGGACATTAGAACGGCAGGAATTGAATCATACTCTCTGGAGCTGGGTCTGGTCATATCTCACAGAAAAGCTCTACATCTATTACGGAATCAACTACATCTGGTATGATAATATAACCGGGAAAGAGCAGGAAAATTTCGATCCGGAATTTGTGATTATGAATGCCGATATCAATTATCAGTTCAGCCGGAAGATGTATCTGAAAGGGGGAGTCAGATATAATAACTACAGTGCCAGAGCGATTGACTATAAGGGAAGTTATGGGCTGTTTCTCAATTACGGCTGGGAATTTATTGATAACTATCATCTATATCTCGGATATAATACCCGTGAGCAAAACTACAGTGGCTGGGCACCTCAACACAGGACATTTTATTGCAAGATCAGGGCGGATTTCAGTTTATAAAAGAAGTGGAACAGGGGAGTTTGTTTAAGGTTGAGAGTTTAGGGATTCTCCGGGGCAGAGCAAGAGGGGAATTTATCATCAGAAACCCTGATTTAAAAAAACATTGCAGAGGGCAAGCTACACCGAAGGGAGGAAAAAAAATCATATTGCAGTAGCTAGTTTGAAAATTTGTGATGCATATATAAGTAGAGGGATGTGAAAAGTTATGAGGCGGTAGCAAGGAGGGAAAGAATTGAGGGTTTAGAGTTGAGAAAACCAGAGGGAGAGGAAGCAAGCCCATTGGGTGGTTAAGCAAGGGGAGAAAATAGTTGATAGTTGAAAATTGATAGGTTTAGTGGGGATCAGAGCAAGGAGAAGCAGGCCGAACTACTGATTAGTTGACATAAAATAGTGTAAGATGGTTTTCAGGTTTGAAAATTATTGAGAGGTGAGAATGAGAATCCAGTTAGAGAAAATAGACAGGATGAACTGGGAAGAGGCTATCGATCTTCCGGTGACCGAGGAACACAAAGAATATGTAGCATCTAACCTTTATTCGATAGCTCAGGCGCAGTTTTTTCCCGGTGTTGATCCCTATGCCATATACAATGATGATAAAATGGTCGGATTTGCCATGTTTGGTGTTACAGATGTCCCTGATGAGAACGATGGTAGTACCGATCTGCGGTTCTGGGTCTGGCGGTTCATGATAGCTAAAGGTGAGCAGTATAAAGGGTATGGTAAAGAGGCGATGAGGTTGATCATCAAGATAGCAAAAGAAAAGGGACATAAGGAGATGATGCTCAGTACTGAGCCGGCGAATGAGAAAGCGATCCGGTTTTATGCGGGCTTCGGGTTTATTGATACAGGGATCATGCAGGATGGAGAGGAGGTGTTCAGGCTGCAACTGGGGTAGAGCAAGCTTATTGGGTGTATAGCAAGGAGAGGTGAAAACGTTATGGAGTTGTGGAGTTTTGAGGTTTTGGAGGAAAAACCGGAGGGAGGTAGCAAATCCAGTGGGTTGTGGAGCAAGAAGAGATCATAAAAGAGCGGTACAGAGGAATGATCGAGATGTTCTGACGAGCGATATAGCAAAGGAGTAGAGGATAATATGCTTTACAGGGAGATAACTCCGGAAGATATTCCGGCACTGTTTGATGTGAGAACCCGAACAGATGAAAACCACTTTACTATTGAAGAACTGCAGGCACTCGGGATAGACCATAGTTCTGTGAGGGAAAAGTTGGCGAGTTCGTATAAAGGGTGGCTATGCGAAATTGAGGATAAGGTAGTTGGCTTTGCCATGGGTGACAGAGATACCGGTGAATTATGGGTCATTGCCGTATTACCGGAATGCCTCAGGATGGGAATAGGAAGCAGGTTACTTGTCCTGGTCGAGCAGTGGATGTTCGCAGAAGGGTGCAAGAGGTTGTGGTTGACTACTGATATCGACACGGAATTACGAGCTTATTCATTTTATCTCAAAAATGGCTGGCTGGATGATAAGATCGAGAATGGATTGAGATATATGTGCAAGGAGAGAAGAGGATGATAATGTGGCGGTTAAGGAATTGGAATAGGAAGAAACCGTAGAACGGTGAGTTAGAGATGATTCTTATATAATGTTTAAATTTAAACGGGGAAATTAATAGTAAGGAGAAGAGATGAAAGTAACGATATTTAATGGCAGTCCGCGTGGCAGGAATAGTAACAGTCACCGGATAGTAAAGCCTTTTCTGGAAGGCGCAGAGGCTGGTGGTGCTGATGTTTCGGAGATTTTTCTGATTGAGAATAAAATTGAATTCTGCCGTGGTTGTTTTAGCTGCTGGGGTAATTCACCGGGCGTCTGTATCATCAAAGACGATATGGAGATGTTGATAGATTTGTTTCTGGGATCGGATTTTGCAGGTTTCGCTACTCCGGTTTACGGTATGTTTATGACGGCTGTATTGAAAAATTTTCAGGAGCGGTTACTACCACTTGCAACGCCTCATATCCACCGAAAGGAAGATGGTAGTTTCTATCATAAAGGGAGGATAGCAAAGTTCCCCCGGCAGTTCTTTATCGTCAATTCCGGTTTCCCGGGGACAGGTAATTTCGAGCTTTTCAAGGCTTATGCTGCTTATGCCAGGCCAGTATTAGAGATTTACCGTAATTGTGGAGAAGCTCTTAATGTGCAGGAAGGTGAGGATGTTCCATATGCCGGAAAGTTAAGAGAGTTCCAGGCAGCGTTAAGAGAAGCAGGTCGGGAATTGGTCGAACAGGGCGAAGTGAGTAGCGAGACACTATCCAGAGTTCATCTGGAGTTGATGAGCGATGAGGAGTATATGGCCGGTGCGAACCAATATTGGGATGAGAAGGGAGAGAAAAGTGAATAATATGAGGAGGATCGAATGACTTAGTGACTGAGGAGTTAACCAGAGTAGGAAAAGCAAGCTCACCAGGAAGGGAGTAAGGAGGTACTGGCAAGCGTGAGCCTACCAGTACCGGTTGTCTCGTAACCCATAATTTCCTGATAAGAAAGCGAGATCAGTGTCAATCCATAAGAGCTTTAACTGGTTCCAGGCCGATTGCCGAACCCTCTTCGATGGCTGTCAGGATTGTTCCACCACCTGAGAAGAAATAGTACTGAGAATCGTCAACTGCATTGAGATATTTACCGGGAAGAAGAATCCTGAATTCCTGTAATGTGTCACCACCGGCAAACATTTTGTAGGCTGAACTGTTTCTGTCGATGGTGTCAAACAGGGCTATTGTTCCATCCGGGAAATGGGGTGTTAAGCCCATAACAGCATTAACGAAGAAAGATTTTGCCCTACCGAATATTTCTTTGATCTTGCTATCTTCAAACGCTTCGGGTGCTACATCGAGAATGTATTTTAGTTCATCACCAGCTGTAAGCTGATGAATGTTGATCTTGCGATATTGATTTTCCCTCTTTCCCTCGAGAGTATCAGATTCGATTACCACAGGGGGCTCTATGATCTTATCTTCATACTGCTTGCTGAATTCCAGAAATTCCTCTGCAGAAGCTATATCATCCTCTCCCAATCCTGCTATCTTGATCTTATATCTGGCTGCCAGATAGGCATTATAGATCACTCCTCCAAGCATGAGATAATCTGCTTTCTCCAGGAGAGCTCGTAGAGGACCGATTTTGGTATCAAATTTCGAACCTGCAACTACTGCGACAAGAGGTTGTTCCGGCTGAAAGATACTTTGCAGTTCAATGATCTCGTTTTGCATCAGGCGTCCTGAATATGAGGGAAGATGCTTTGTAACACCGACGGTGGAGACGTGTGGCTGCCAGGAACCGAATGCGTCATTGACGAAAATATCGGCAATCTCTGCCAACTGGGCTGCGAATTCAGCAGCATATTTACCCTTATCCTCCTCACCTCTAAACCAGCGGGTATTGGGGAGATAGATACCACTGATCTTACCGGAACGCAGGTCTTCAACGTGATGCTGCATAAGTGCACTGTCCCATTTCAGACCGTTATTGCCGTCGACCTCGAATTCTGGAATACTGAACTTGACATAGAGTTTTTTCTGTAAGTAACTGACTATCGGTTCGACAGACGTCTTATCAGACACCTTGATCTCTCCGGTCTTCTTATCCCTCGGCCTGCCGACGTGAGTCATCAGTATAAGCTTCCCACCTTTAGCAAGGATATTGAACATAGTGCCAAGCGTGATGTCTATGCGGAAAGGATCTTTGATCATACCCTCTTTTACTACATTGTGATCAACTCTCACCAAAACAACCTTATCCCTGAGTTCAGCATCCTGGACTTTTCTGATTCCAGCCAGATTCTTATCCATTATAATCCTCCCCAATATGATTGTCTTACATTGAGTTACATAAAATGATGATGAAGTGTCAAGGGAAATGTCTGCAGGTGAAGAGGCAAACTGTATTGAGTTCCGTAATACTGAATATCGAATGCAGGATCGAGTATCTTACTGTTAAAAATGAAGATAGAAAAAGTGGTTAGATATTGGAGTTATACACATTTCGAACCAAACGGGATAATTTTCTAAAGCATTGACAGGCAGGGAGATACTCAAAAAGCTGGCAAGAATACTTTGTTTATACACAAGTTATCCACATCGTTAGCCGTTTTCCTAAAAACAGTTATATCAGGTAATTATGATTCCTTCACCCCGATAATGAAGAAAAAACGTCTTCGGGAAATGAGAATTGGTGTGGATAAACAGGTATTAGTGGTTTAATTTATCGTGAGATAAGTTGGTAGATGGTCAATTCTATGTTATATTATAGTTATGACTCCTATGAGGGAGAATAGTTGTAGAGCTTTAATTCTAAGAGTATTTGAGGAGGTAACGATGGCCAAGATAGCAGTAATAATTGATGATATGTTCGAAGATTCCGAATACAGTGAGCCAGTTTCAGCTTATCAGAAAGCGGGGCATGAGATTATTCATCTTGGATTGGAGAGAGGTAAGAAAGTTAAAGGCAAGAAAAGTGGAACAACTGTAGTGATCGACCAGAAGATCGGTGATGTATCAGAGGGTGAATTTGATGCTCTTTTAATCCCGGGAGGATATTCGCCTGATAAGTTAAGGGCCTATGAAGAGCCGGTTGAATTTGTTAAGAACTTTGTAAATAGTGGCAAACCACTCTTCATGATCTGTCACGGGCCTCAGCTTTTAATAACAGCCGAAGTTTTAAAAGGGCGTAAAATAACCGGCTGGAAATCGATCAGGCAGGATATAATCAACGCCGGTGCTGAGTATCTGGATGAAGAAGTGGTAGTGGATGGTAATTTTGTCTCAAGCCGCAGTCCAGCCGATTTGCCGGCATTCATAAGAGAAAGTCTAAGCAGTTTGAAAAAGTAAGGAGAAGAACGATGCAAAAGAATCTATTCAATTTAGAGGGACAAGTTGCCATAGTTACGGGTGCAAGCCGCGGACTGGGAAAAGCCATGGCTAAAGGTCTGGCTGAAGCGGGAGCAAATGTTGTTATAGCAGATATTCTCGACAGTTCAGAAGCAGTTGAGGAATTTAAAAAAGCGGGACACAGAGCGCTCGGAGTAAAGGTCGATGTCAGTAACAAAGCTGATGTTGATAAAATGGTCAAGAGGAGTTTAGAAGAATTCGGACAGATAGATATTCTGGTTAATAATGCCGGTATACTTAAGGGGGGCAAAACAGAAGAGCTCAGTAAGGATGCCTGGGATCAAGTTGTCGCTGTTAATCTGACCGGACCTTTTCTCTGTTCTCAGGCTGCAGGTAAGCAGATGCTGAAGCGAGGTAAAGGGAGTATAATCAATATTGCCAGTGTTGCCGGCGTTAGTGGTAGTGCAGGTAACATGCCTTACGGAGTATCCAAAGCTGGCCTTATTATGATGACTATGACATTAGCAGTGGAATGGGGACATAAACTCCGTGTAAACTCGATATCTCCCGGAGTTTTTGCCACCGATATGACCGATGATTTTCTGAAAGATGAGGAGTTCATGAACAATCTGAAGAAGAATGTTCCTCTGGGACGTCATGCTACTGCTGATGAGTTGATCGGAACTGTAGTCTATCTCGCCTCTGATGCTTCGAGTTATGTCAATGGACATAATCTGGTAATTGATGGTGGCTGGACAGTTAAATTACCGTAAAGGGTAAGCCGAAGAGAAGAAAGGGGTGGTTTGTCCATCCCCTCGATTACTTTTCATCAAAGGTGCGCTGGATGAAGAGCGCCCAATCAGTAAGAGCAAAATCGAGCTTTGAATAGAGTTCTATACTGCCGTAAAAATCGTAATTCCGGGTCGGAAACCAGACAGTAGCCGTTCCGGTATTATCGGGCAGGAAATTGGAATTGTAAGCAATAAAGAGGTTGTCAATAGCCTGAAGGATTTCTTCGACATCGGCTTGGAGCTGAGGATCAGCAGTCTGCAGGTAGAGGTTAGTGAAAAATTCCTTCAAATCAACCTCTGTCTGGGGAATATTGAAGGAGTAGCTGTTCTCCCTGGCTGAGAGGACTGCGTCTGTATTGGCGATATGATGCCAGTTTGTTACAAAGCTGCTTATCAGGTTTAAAAGATCTGGTAACTGAGCCGAACTCGCTGCCGAGCAGGTTGCTTTCCTTTCAAGCCCCCCTGGATTCTGGCTGCCACCCGGTTCATGTGCAGTGATATATTCCTCCACAATTGCGGAGGCAAGATACTCAGGAGTGCGATATGCGTTCCAGAGCTCCAGAATCTCTTTATAGGGAAATCCTTCATAAGGAACACTGTTTTCTGAGCCTACAATATAATTGTTGTATTGATACACCTCGGTGATTACTTCGATAGTTTGCATAAAACAGGCATCAAGGACAAGGATATCCATTTTCCGGGGAAAGAGCTGGAAGGCATTCTTGAATTCGCCATTAGCTATGCTCATCTGATTCAGGCTATCATTATCTGGACATATCCAGCGTGCCTGGCCATTATCTCGTGTCCAGCCACTGCCGTGAGACCAGACAAAGAGGGCATATCTATTGGCTGGATAGGAGCTTACCGTCCAATTGACAAAATCAGCGAGGGTGTATTGATCTCCACTATCAACCTCTCCCAGGTATTTAACTACAGGGGATGTTATCTGTGGATCCCTGTTATGCTCGATTTTGTATCTCCTGGCTTCCGGATTTATGCTGTACTGATTGGGGTCAAGTTGCACGATTACATTGACCGACGATGATAATATAGCCTCTTCCATCTGCACTATATCTTCGATAGCCTGCTGTGTGAGATCATTATCTGCTGCCATATATACGAGTATTGTCCAGTCTGCTCTGGAGTCTTTAGAACATGAAGTTATCACCAGTGCCAGGAGGAGCAGGATAAGGAGAAAAGCGGTAGGGAAACGATTCTTAGCTAATGAGTTTTTCATCTTTATATACCAGCATACTCTCCTGGTCAAGATTGAGATAGAGTTGATCAGAGCTTATGAGGGGGAGTTTTTCTCCCGTTTGAATGATTTTCATGTTCAGGCCGGCAAGTTCGACCAGGAATTCTGTCTTGGAACCGTAGTTCCTGCTGCTGAGCAGCTTGATAGGGAGAGAGTTTTCCGCATCCTTTTCTGCTGAGAGCTTGATCTTCTCCGGTTTGAGCAGAATATCTATCCTGTCATCCTTGCTCAGATCGGTTTTAGTATTCAAATATATGTTCAGGCCAGCATACTCAACCATGTAACCCTCTCTCTGTTTTTCTATCACATTGGCTGCAAGGCGGTTATCAATACCGAGGAATCCGGCTATTACCGGCGAGACTGGTCTTTCATAGACCTCTTCCGGAGTATCTATCTGCCAGATCCTCCCTGCAAAGATGATGCCTATCTTATCTGCGAAATAGAACGCTTCCTCCCGGTCGTGTGTTACATAAATCGCGGTGAAGCCAAGCTCCTGCTGGATACGAAAGAGCTGTTCCCGTAACCTTGTGCGGAGTTCTTCATCGACTGCACTGAGCGGTTCGTCGAAGAGAATGATCTCGGGCTGTGGTGCTAGTGTCCTGGCCAGAGCTACCCTCTGCTTTTCGCCACCAGACAGGGTAGTGACGTCTCTTTTCTCATATCCCGAGAGACCTACCAGCTGCAGGAGATAGGATATTCTATCATTAAGGTTACGGGTGAATATTCTCCGGGATTTTAAACCGAAGGCTATATTATCATAAACATTGAGATGGGGAAAGAGGGCAAAATCCTGAAAAACGATACCGATATTACGTTTATGGACCGGAGTATCGGTTACATCTATATCATCGATTGAGATATCTCCTGCTGCAACAGGAATCAGACCGGCAATAGCCTGTATCAGAGAGGTTTTCCCGGAACCACTCGGGCCGAGAAGAGCTAGAATTTTCCCTCTCTCCAGTGAGAAATCTATGTCCTGCAGAACGAAATCATCGATTACAACCCGGAGGTTTCTGACTTGCAGGTAAGCCATCGTGTCAGTATTCTCTCGCCTCTTCCAAACCTTTAAGGACGTTGACTCCAGCCTGACTGAGAGCCTCCATCTCATTCTCCCCGGGCATATTGTAAATTGGAGCTATAAATTCCACCCGCCTTTTGATCTCGCCAGTCAGTTGCTCACCGTAAGCGAGGCCGCCGGTCAGAAAGATCGCGTCAACTTTACCTTCCAGGACTGTCGCACAAGCGCCGATCTCTTTAGCTATCTGATAACACATAGCATTCCTGATCAGCTTGAACTTTTTGTCTCCCTGATCTATTCGTTTCTGGACTTCTATACCACTATCAGTATTCAGATAGGCCATCAGACCGGCATTTTTGGTAAGATAAGTAACAAGCTCTTTGTGGGTATACTTTCCGGAATAAGCCATTTCCAGCAGGTCACCAATTGGGAGTGCACCTGCACGTTGCGGCGAAAAGGGTCCCATGCCGAGCAGGGCATTATTGACGTCCACTACCCTTCCCTGTTTTATTGCTGCGATAGATATGCCGCCACCCATATGTGAAGCTATCATATTTGACTTGTGGAAGTCAATATTGAGCTGTCTGGCCAATCTACGCGCTGTGTAACGGATATTGAGAGCGTGAAAGAGTGATTTCCTTTCTATCTCAGGAATTCCTGAGATACGGGCTATATCGTCGAATTCATCAACCGTTACAGGGTCAACAATAAAAGCAGGTATATCAAGGCTTTCGGCGATGGAGCGGGCGATAAAGGCACCAAGGTTAGATGCATGTATCCTGCCCCAGATACTGGGGTCTTTCAGATCTTTGAGCATCTTCTCACTGACTTTGTAAACACCACCCTCGAGAGGTCTGACAAGCCCTCCACGTCCAACAACAGCCTTCAGACTCTCAGGAGCTATGTTGTTCTCCTGCAGTGATTCCATAACCAGATTCTTACGGAAATCGTACTGATCTAACAAGCCGCCGAGCTTGTTCAGCTCTACCGGATCGTGACGGAGAGTCTTGTTGAATAATTCCTTATCATCATCAAATAGTGCTATCTTGGTTGAAGTAGAGCCGGGATTAATGGCTAAAACCCTGTATTCCATGTAAACCTCCAGTTTAGTCATTTTAATGACTCAAATAAGTCAGTGCCCTTAATCAGTCAATAATTTAATCGAAGAGATAGGCTATCATCACTCCTGGTTAGGAAATACATTGTTTCATTGTGTGTAGCTGCTGAATATTAACTCAAAGGGTAACGATAACCATTATTCCATATTTCTGGTTGGTCGCATCCTAGTAATCTAGTAATAAGGATGTGGTGATCAATAGAATGAACTATGCCGTATAATTAGAGAGAGATTAAGATAGCTTAAATCGTAAATTAGGAGAGTTGTACGAAAGGGTAATATATCAATCAGCAGACATTAAGAGAGCTACTTCTCTGATGACCTTAGCAGCGGTAATACTCGAGATTTTGCTCTGGTCACAATCCGGAGCCAGTTCTACTACATCAGCTCCGATGATATTCCTGTTCCTGAGTGAGAGGAGTGCCTGAAGCAGTTCGTTGAACGTAACTCCCCCTGGTTCTGGTGTTCCTGTACCGGGAAAGCAGGCAGGATCGAGTACGTCGAGATCAATAGTGAGATAAATAGGAGTATCGATATCTATATCGCTGATCTTTTCTGCAAAACCTGCTAAGGTGAAAGGGTAGAAGCGGGTATTATGCATTCCCCAATCCATCTCTTCCTTCTCTCCGGACCGGATACCAAATTGATATACATCCTGCGGATCAATATATTCGGTAAGGAGCCTGATTACAGTAGAGTGGGAATACTTCTCACCTAAATAGTGGGTTCTGAGGTCGGTATGGGCGTCAAAATGGATGAGCTTCAGATCTGGATGTTTCTTTAAACAAGCTTTCACAAGAGAATAGGTGATTAGATGTTCTCCACCACAGGCGAGTATTTTTTTCCCGGTATTTATCAATTCGTCAGCCTGCTCTTCAATTATGTTCAGAACCTTCTCTGTGTTACCGAAAACGAGTGGAATATCACCAATATCGCATATCCTACATTCTGACAGATCTTTTTCCAAGTAGGGAGAATAAGTTTCCAGCACTTCTGATACGCTTCGCACAGCTTCGGGGCCAAAACGACTCCCGGGCCGGAAAACCGAAGTTCCATCGAATGGGATACCGAGAAATACTATCTGAGCATTTTGGATTGAGGATTCGAAAGCAAGGAAGTTGGGCATTTAAGATCTCTATTCTTTTATCAAGTCACGAACGAAATTGGGTAGTGCAAATGCAGCCCGATGTATAGAATCATTATAGTAAGAAAGGTTCAAACAGACTTCAGAAAAACGCTCCTGATTGAATGAAACCTCCGGGTCGTATTTCTTACTACCCATACTGAAGGACCAGAGTCCGGAAGGATATGTTGGAATGCTGGCCAGATAGAGTTTGCTGACCGGGAAAAGGTCTCGCAAATTCTTCATCACTCCCGGTATGACACTGGCAAAGTTCTCCAAAAAAGGTGTTTCCGATTGTGTAGTCAGTATCCCGTCATCATTAAGAATTTTATTGCAAGCCCGGTAAAAATCTCTGTGGAATAACCCTTCTGCAGGACCTACAGGATCAGTAGAGTCGATCAATATGATATCGAATCGTTCGGTAGTTTCATTTACATAGCGGATTCCATCGGTTACGATAACCTCTGCCTTTGGAGAGGAGAAACCAGCAGCTACTTGTGGAAAGAACTGCTTGGAAGCCTCGATTACCATCTTATCAATTTCGACCAGAACAGCTTTTTTTACCGAAGGATGTTTGACTACTTCACGCAATGTACCACCGTCACCACCACCGATTATCAATACCTTTTCCGGGTTGAGATGAGTATATAGCGATGGATGTGCAAGCATCTCATGGTAAACGAACTCATCCTTCTCGGTCAGCATTACGAGCGAATCGAGCAACATTACCCTACCGAATTCTGGTGTCTCGAGTACCAGGAGATTCTGATAGGGACTCGTAGCCGAAAGAAGAGTCTGTGTAACCGACATCGTCAGTCCGCTATGTTTCGTGTGTTTTTCTGTGTACCATAATTCAGTCATATCAACCTCTCCGAGTAAGTATCAATACCAGAGGATTACACCGGCAAAGACGGTTGCAATACTCTCCACCGGGGTGGAGATTACTGTCGATTTAATCTCTTTCAATTTGCGGTTGCGATATCGAAAACCCTCTATCACCATCTCACGAGCGTAATTCTCTACGTGTTCGGATTCCAGGACTGCTGAGTACTCCATGATCAGTCCGGGCAGTGAATCATCTTCCGGGATGCCTATCGCTACGGCTGCCGATATTATCTGACCGGGTATATCGGAAGTCAGACTGGCATAAGCTACGGGGATCAGTGCTCCTCCAGGTAGTTTTACCGGCTCGATCTCCCGGCTGGCAGGGGGCACGATACTGCTCATCCTGACCAGATTGGTGTCACCTATACCTGAGTTGATCAGAGCTCTATCAAAAGAGTTAAGCCTCGTAAGCCCCTCTGATGTTCCTTTGGCAAAGAAGTATTTGTCCGGTGTTTTGACCATCATCAAACCAATTCTCCTGTTGAGTAAACAGGCTGCTCTTTCTCTTCCTGTTCCATAGCGTTAGCGGGTTTGTGCAGTAACTTTCTGTCACCAACTTCAAACATACCCCGTTTCAATTCCATGTTGCTTGATTGGCGTGATTCGAACTGCTTTTCAAGATACTTGAAGATTACCCAGGGGTCAATGGTCTCACCACAGGTAAAGATATCTACGGCTGCGTAATTGTACTCAGGCCAGGTGTGTATAGCTACGTGCGATTCGGCTATTACAACCACACCACTGACACCGAAAGGGCTGAATTCGTGAAATGTGTGTCTTACTATCGTCGCTTTGGCAAGACGACAAGCTGTTAACATTGCATCTTCTATCTTCTCGACATTCTTGAGAATGTCTGAATTGCACTGGTAAAATTCGACGAGTATTTGACGTCCTAAAGCTTGCATTTATACCTCCATATACTGAATATTGTTCTCTTAGTTTCGATTATGAGAGAGAAATATCTGTCTCAATTTTGCGGTAATATACTAACAATGCTTCAGTAACTCAATCTGGAGGCAAAAGCACAAGCTTCTACCAAAAAAACCTCTCTGTTCTTGCAGATATGGGAGTGAATGAAGTGCAGATACAGGCTACTAACTACTTGATTTTTCAATAAGTTATTTTTCATCTTCATCTACCTCCTCATTCAATTTGAGCCAATCAAAAAACTGCTTAAAAAATGTCAATCACTTTTTAAA
>Ga0334892_1000602_pt1 | contig 41121 bp, 36 predicted proteins | sample GraSluR3_MG_4_FD_207213 | JGI IMG/M metagenome (GOLD analysis project Ga0334892, IMG submission 207213) | Sludge microbial communities from methane-producing bioreactor in Wageningen University, Netherlands - Granular Sludge_15_04-R3 | ecosystem: Engineered > Bioreactor > Anaerobic >...
CAGGTCCACTCGAAAGCAGCCGTAAATCGTTGCTGATTTTATACAGGTTTGATGCACAAGCTTTCAAAATTCCGGAGACTTCCACAAAAACATCGGTATTTTGTGTTCCGTCAATCAGGTTTTCGCTGCGGGCCAGGCCAATGTTGGTGTTCTCACGTAGCCGGTCAACTACTTTAAAGATGTATTGTCTTGGTGCTCCCAGGCCTGTTCCAATGGCTGTCCCACCCAGATTAACTACCCGCAGCCGTTCCTCGCATTTGTAAATCCGCCACCGGTCGCGGTTGAAGGCCTCTGCATAGGCGCTCATTTCACGGCCCAAAGTTGTTAACACGGCATCCTGCAATTGGGTACGGCCAATTTTTACGATGTGGGCAAATTCCTTCTCTTTTTGCTGAAAAGCTTCCTGTAGCTCCAGTACATTTTGCTCCAGTAGTCTCAACAACCTGATTGCAGCAACTTTTAAGGCGGTGGGGTAGGTATCGTTGGTTGACTGGTGCAGGTTGACATCGTCGAGCGGGGATATAAGTTCATAATTCCCGGGTTTTTCGCCCATAATTTGAAGCGCCCGGTTGGCAATCACTTCGTTCACGTTCATGTTGGTTGAAGTTCCGGCTCCTCCCTGCAGGGCATCCACAATGATGTGTTCACTGAGCAGTCCCCGGCTCATTTCGAAGCAGGCTTTTTCAATTGCGCCGGCTTTTTCGGGGTTTTCTTTCCAAAAACCAAGCTGAATGTTTGTTTGGACACAGGCCAGTTTTACTTCGCCATAAGCTTTAATTAGTTCGGGATGAACCGGTTTGCCTGAAAGCGGAAAGTTTTCCACTGCACGGGCAGTATGGATTCCCCACAATACGTCTGTGGGAATTTGTTTTTTTCCGAGAAGGTCGTTTTCGATTCTGTAATCCATAGTTAAGCGATTTTTCCCTTTTTCAAATCAGAAACAGGGAAAATCATATCGTAGTCATTCCAGTTCAGGTTACCATCTATGATTTCGAATTGTTTAAACCTTTCTTTATCCATATATTTTTTGATAGCCGGATGATGAGATCTCTTAATAAAAGGTTCAAAATCAACAATCTGTTGGCTGTTGTCACTAAATCTGATTTTGACTTTATAATCCTGAATCAGTTCGGCATTTTTTACGGACAAGTTTATTTGATAATCAACAACTGGCTCTTCTACAATTTTCATAATTACTTATTTTATTTTTTTTGTAATTCTTCCAAAATTAAGAAACCTTTTGAAAATTAACAATACACATCATCACGACCTGCTTCCACACGTTTTACGAGTTTTTCGGCACGTTGCCTGGCTAAGCCATCCATGCCGGCAATGGTTTCTCTGATGAGGTTGTTGCCAACTTCAGCAGTTTCGGGCGAAGCATAATTCTGCAGGTATTCCTTAAATGATGACAACGCATTCGGTGCGCAGTGCAGTTTAATGTCGCCGGGTTTAGCCAAATCCATGAAATCCTGTCCGGTTCTGCCGAGCCGGTAACAGGCCGTGCAAAACGACGGGATGTAACCCATGGATGCCACATCGCGAATGACTTCATCAAGCGGGCGGTGGTCGCCCAGGCTGAATTGGCCTGATGGGTCGTCTTCATCTTCTTCATGCTCGTAACCGCCCGGATTGGTGCGACTTCCGGCTGAAATCTGGCTTACGCCCAGTGCAAAAGTTTCGCGGCGCATTTGGGCTGTTTCGCGCGTTGACATGATGATGCCGGTGTAAGGAACTGCCAGGCGCAATATGGCCACAATTTTCCGGAAGTCGATGTCGGAAACCGGAAACGGCGGATGAGCAGCCAAATTACTTCCGGTGGCCGGTTCCAGGCGCGGAACACTGATGGTGTGCGGTCCAACACCAAATTTTTCTTCCAGTTCGCGAATGTGCTGCATCATGGCCAGAATTTCAAAACGGTAATCGAATAAGCCAAAAAGCACGCCAATTCCCACATCGTCGATACCCGCGTCCATTGCCCGGTGCAGCGACCAGGCGCGCCAGTTGTAGTCGCGTTTTTTACCGCCAAGGTGCACTTTTAAGTAGGTTTCGCGGTGGTATGTTTCCTGGAAAATCTGATAGGTGCCAATCTGAGCTTCCTTTAATTGTATGAATTCTTCGGTTGACAGGGGGGCAATATTTACATTCACCCGTCGTATTTCTCCGTGTTCCGATTTTACACTATAAACCGATTTTACCGAATCCAGAACATACTGAAACCCCTGTTTTGGATACGATTCGCCTGCCACAAGCAAAATGCGCTTATGTCCCTTATTGATAAGGATTTCCACTTCGTGGGCAATCTGTTCCTGTGTGAGTGTACTTCGCACAATGTCTTTGTTAGTTGCCCGAAAAGCACAATACAAACATTCGTTGGAACACAGATTTGAAATGTAAAGTGGTGCAAACAGAACCAGGCGTTTCCCGTAAATGGTTTCCTTGACCTGGTTGGCGGTATTGAACAGTTCACCCAGAAGTTCAGGGTCGCTGATGCCGGTAAGTACTGCCACATCATCCATGTCGAGGCCCTTCATTTCGGCAGCTTTGGCCAAAACTTCCCTTACCTGCTCACTGTCGGCAGTTTTGTGGGCATTAAGAACATCCCACACTTTTTGTTCGTTTATAAAATCGGCTTCTACATTATACATGGTATCTAAATTTTGCTGTGATTGTTATTTATTGTTCTAAAGTTGCCAGTTAAAGTCAATTTTTACTCTGTTTTGCCAGACCCGATTTAACTGAAATGCCTTTAATGCGACCCAGTTTTCCGGTCAGTTCTCCCAACTCGTCGGTAGTAGCATCAATTACGAGTGTAATCACCGAGGTACTGCCTTTGGCATGAGGCAGTCCGGTGCGTGCCAAAATTATTCCGGAGTATTCGCTTAGAATTTCATTTACCACACCCGAGCATTTTTCACGGTCTTCTACAATAATACCCACAAATCCAAGGCGTTTCATTTTTTATGTTTTTGCTGCGGAAAGATAAAGGAAGGGAAATTAAAAAAATGATAAAGTCAGAACTTTACCTTTGCCTTTCCCTAAGGTCAGCTTTGCCTTCCTGCAGGATTTGGTTTCAAAAGTAAAAGTTTCTTTTTTATAAAAAGAGGATAAATGACTGATTTTTATATGTTGTTAAATATGTTTTTGAATGCGTGAACAGCTATCACAACTAATAAAATGGCTGATGCTGTGAGCGCTGCAATAACGATTTCATTGTTGAGTTGCCATTGTTTTACAGCAATTGCCATCAGCGCCCAAATACCAACCACTGCCGCTTCGCGCATGTTACGGGTTTTTATCAGTATCAGATAAATAGCGGTTGCTGCAATAATCATTAAAATGGCCCAAACCTGTTCCGGAAGAAACCCGCCATCCCAACCGAGACTTACCAGAAATACCGAAATGTTGGCCACTGCTGCAACAATTATCCAGCCGAGGTAAATTGAGATTGGCCACCATACAAAGGCAATAATTCGAAAAGGCGCGCTCCATTTTTCAAGTCGTAACCGGATGGTTAATTGAATAAGTGAAAAAAGCAAAATAAGTATCAGCAAAGCGGAGAGGCCCATTTGCTGATTAAGCCAGGCAACTATCCACAAGCCGTTAGCAAAATTTCCAAGTGCTAACCACCATCCGGTTTGTTTAAGTTCCCGGTCCTCTTTTCGTTTGAACCAGGCAACCCACTGATAGGCCACAAACAGAATTAGCAGCAAATAAATGATTCCCCAGATGGCAAACGCATACCCTGCCGGGGTGAACAGCGTTTCATATTTTGCACTGACTTCACCCACTGTGGTTCCGTTAAATACCTCGCTCCCCTGAAGGGAATTCATTATCAATGCAAAAATCAGTGTGATTGTATTGATGAGAAGGAAGCTGATTCGTTTCATATTTTTGTTTTTTAAGTCTGTTAAAATAACCAGAATAATTGATTTTTTAATTGAACCTGTATAAAAAATTCTGATGAAAGTAAGTATTTTTACGTCCATGGATTTGAGCAATATTTTACCTAAAACAGAATTTACCCTTGAGGAGCTGACATTTCTTCTAAGTCTGAAGGGGGAAGAACGACAGGAGTTTTGGAGAAAATCTGCTGATGTTAAAAAAGCCGTTGTGGGGTCCAGTGTCTTTTTTCGCGGGTTGGTAGAGTTTTCCAACATCTGCTCAAAGGATTGTCTGTATTGCGGCATTCGTAAAAGCAATAAAAATGTAGTTCGCTATAATGCCACTGACGAAGAGATTTTGGAGGCCTGCCGGTTTGCGTGGGAAAACCGTTTTGGTTCGGTGGTTTTGCAGTCGGGTGAGCTGGAATCAAAAGCTTTTGTGAAAAGGGTTGACAACCTGCTAAAAAAAATAAAACAGCTTTCCAATAACGAACTTGGAATTACATTGAGCTGTGGGGAGCAATCGCGTGAAACCTACCAACGCTGGTTTGAGAGTGGTGCACACCGCTACTTATTGCGCATAGAAGCCTCAAACCGGGAACTGTATTATAAAATTCACCCCGACACACCCAGGCATTCTTTTGAAAGAAGAATAGAGGCACTGCAGTTTTTGAGGGAAACCGGTTACCAGGTGGGAACTGGTGTAATGATTGGCCTGCCTTTTCAAACTTTGGATGATTTGGCCGGTGACCTGCTGTTTTTTAAAGAACTCGATATTGATATGTGTGGCATGGGGCCATACATCGAACATGAACATACTCCGCTTTATCAGTTCAGGTATATGCTGAAATCCAAACAGGAGCGTTTTTACCTGGCCCTGAACATGATTGCTGCACTTCGCCTGCTCATGCCCGATATTAATATTGCTGCGGCTACTGCTTTACAGGCCATCGATCCCGTGGGGCGGGAAAAAGCACTGACGATTGGCGCCAACATAATTATGCCCAACCTTACGCCCTGCGAATACCGTAAAGAATACTTGCTTTATGAAGATAAGCCTTGTTTGGATGAAGACGCTGAATTGTGCCGGAACTGCCTCGAAGCCCGGATAGAAATGGCCGGCAGTGAAATTGGATACGGCGAGTGGGGCGATTCAAAACATTTTTTTAGGAGAAAATAGATTATTTGTTCCGGTGTGCTTTCCACCAGATAAAAAATCCGCTTAACAAAACCATTATCAGACAAAGGCCTGCCAGCGGCACAATCAGAATGTAAAACGGGCCAATCAGGTGTTCGAAAATCCGGCCGGTGTGCACTTCCAGCGAGACATTCCAAAGCGACATGGGCGATTTTTTGCGGATTTCCTCCGGCATTTCAGGAAACGGTTTTTGGGAAAGTGGCAGCGCGCCGCGGTTGTAATCGAACCACCAGGCATCTTCCCCGGCTTCCACAAAGCCGGCTGCCATATTGGCGCCAATGGGATTGCCCACTCCTCCCGCCCGTTGATGAGGTGCACCGGTAAAAAAATCGGAAATGAGACCGGTTTCCAGGTCCCACAAATACAGTCCGTTGAACGAACCAGTCAGGTATTTCAATTCGCCCACCGGTTTGAAAACATTCAATCCCATTACACTCACCGGTGGTTGGGGAATTATGGATTGCAAATTTCCGGAAAGGGTTTCATCAACAGCATAAAAACCTTCTGAAGTGGAAAAAATATACCGTTTCAGAGTTTCATCCCATTCCACGCGACGCAGTTTATCGAACCACGGATTGGGACTGTCGGGATGCGTGCCCGGAATTATACCTACTTTTTTGTTGGCGATGGGAATAAGTAACGGCGGCCGCAGATGAATGCCTGCCAGGGTATTGATAATGAGAAATGCCACAAAAATGTACCCCACCACGTTGTGCCATCGCAAATTGGTTCGAAATGTAGAGGCGAGTTTTTTTACCGGTTTTTTCTTTCTTTTTTGCCGTTTGATGATTTTCGGGAAAAAGAAATGCAGCAGGCCGGTAACGGAAAGTACAATGGTTACCACACCCAACAAATCCACAATCAGTTTTCCTGTAAGGCCAAACAGTTCACCGCTGTGTAGTTCCCACAGTGTGTTGAACAGTCCGGTTTTTCGTTCGTAACCAACCGGTTCGGGAAGCTGAACAGTCTCAAAAACTACTCCGTCAGCCGATTTGAGCAGGTAATGACGGGTAAGCACCAAAAGCGTATCGCTCTTTAGGTTCAGGTCGGCAATTCGTTCCTGTTTCACCGGCAGGTCGATTTTTTGCCATTTATCTGTCTCAGCAATGTTCCGTCGGTAAAGGCCAAAATGCGTTCCGGCAAACAGGGTGTTTTTGAACTGAACAACAGAATAGACCTTCCGCCCGTCGATTCCTTTGGGAAAGCCCTGGTTGAAATCTGTAAATTTCTCCAGGTTTTCTGTTGTCTCCCAGATACCGATATTCCCAAAAATCAGAAGCGAATTATTATCCAACGGAAGATAACCTCTTATTGCAGCAAGGTTCCAGCTTTCATGCCTGTAATTGGAAGGAAGCAGGTTTCTTGAAACATCAACAGAGGAAAACGTCTGCCGGTGGTTTAGAATTATGCCGGAGGTGGCAAACAAAATAGCAAAAAAGGCGATAACGACGCCCGGCCACTTGTGCAGTTTCCTGAAAATTTTGATGGATTTTTTCAATATCTAATTCTCCAGAAATGTAGGTGTTACCGATAACATAATATATCCCCAATGTTGCCCTGCGGTATGGTCACCGCCTTTGAGCAGTTCCATACTTTCGCCTGCAAACATAACCGACCAACCTGCGCTGATTATCGCATTGGGCTGAACGGCATAAGAAATATCCAAATCCAACTCGGTCCCCAAATAATTTTTAGCATCTGCCGAAATTTTCCCTGCCGAAGCGAAATAGTGCAGATGTCCGTTAAACCCGAATTTATCTTTTTTATACCCGTATTTAAGGTAAACATCGTTCAGTCCAACCGAATTGATGTGGTTTCCTACATAAAAATAATCCATGAAACCGTTGAATTTATGGTTGGTTCCGTAGAACGGATTAAAGGCATAAACTTTGTCGTTTTTGTCGTAACTGTTTCCTGACAGGTGTTCAAAGCCTATCGTTATTCCGTTTTTTAACGAAGCTTCCAGCAGGAAATTCATTGCGTTGATGTCATTATCTGAAACATGTTTTCCGGTTTGAAGGAAGAGGTTTGCAGCCAGCGAAACATCTTCAAATGAATGGGCTACCCTTCCGCCAAGGGTCTGGCTGTATCGGTTTTCCTGTTTCTGTGCCGAAATGAAAACCGGAACCCCGTTGTTTAAAAACAACAAACTCAACCCGGTTTTTTCCCAGCTTTTGTTGAACCACAAAAACTGCATGTCCTTGTAAGCATCGGGTCCGTTGTAAAAGTTGTTGGTTACATCAGCATTTTCGTGATGGGCAATTCCCAGGTGAAGCTTAAAGCCCTGTTCAAGTTTTACTAAAGCCAAATCGTGCGAGCGCGCCTGGTGCGCCCAGCCAACGTTTCCAAAAATGCGGGAATCGTCGTACACCAGTTCCTGACGTCCTGCCTTTAGTGAAATATTTTCTGCCAGTTTGATTTCTGCCCAGGCTTCGTGTACCGATATGGCGTAATCTTCATTGGTAACCAGTTGCGGCTGACTTCCCCAGTAGCGCACATCCTGCAAAACCAGTTTGGTTTTAACCGCCTCTGTGGAAAAAATGGCATTCAGTCGGGTGCGCTGGGCTGTTGCGGTTGACATCTGTTGGTCTTCAGCTGCCAGCGATTTATATCCCCGGCTGAATTCGGTACGGGGTCTGAATTCAGCAGATAGTGAAAATTGCGCATGAACTTCCGGCAGGAAAAAAAGCATTCCCGCCAGAAGGGTTAAAAAAGCATTTCGTCTCATTTTTTTTCTTTTTTGAAGAAATTAATTCGTTAACTGAACATCCCAGGATGCTTCTCTGGCTTCGGCTTCTTCCAGCCATTTGGGAACAATGGTTTCCAGAAATTCCTGTTTTTCGGCGTTTAGCTTATCCATGTCGAGCCCGATAAATTCCTGTGCTTTGGCTTTGGTCGAAATGTCAGGATACGGAATTTCTTCATTATGGCCCAGTTGCGCGAGTAGCCGTGCCAGTTTTATCCGGGTTTCCTGAGCAATGGTAATTCCGCTGGCCACCGTCCGGCTCGATTCTACCGGCGAGTGGAACGATCCACCGTGGCTTGCTGCCACATAATCCCATCTCCATTGGGCATGACGGATTCCCATAAGAATGTCGTTCATTTGCTCTTCTGTTGCTCCCAGCTCCCATGCCATTTTTGCTTCTACGTGTGCCCTAACCAGTTGTTTCTCCAGTTCGTGGCGATTTTCAATAATGCGGTCCTGCCGCTCATAAACATCCTGTACCAGTTGAAGCGCTTCTTCGCGGTGGCAAACCTGGCACGAATTGGCAATGTTGTTCAGCGGCGACTGCATTTTATGGTCGGTGAATTTTTGCCCGCCCTCGCTCATGTAAGGCATGTGGCAGTCGGCGCAGGAAACGCCGCGCTGAGCGTGTACTCCGGTCATATAAACTTCGTAATCGGGGTGCTGAGCTTTTAACATGGGTGCCTTGCTAACGGCATGTGTCCAGTCGCTGAACTCTATGTTGTCATAATACTCTTCCATTGCTTCTGCGGTAAATCCGTTATCCCACGGGAATGTCAGGTAATTGGCGCCTTCCACCACTTTTTTGTTGAAATAATACTCCACATGGCATTGTGCGCAAACCAAACTTCTCATTTCCTGATAACTGGCTTTGGCAATGTCTTTTCCGCGGCGTTCAAAAGCTTCGACAAGGGCCGGACGAGAAATTCGCAGATTCATTGTTTTTTCGTCGTGGCAGTCGGCACAGCCTATCGGGTTAACAATTTCAGGACCTAACCGGGCCCAGGCGCCGGTGTAAAATTCGGCTACACCTTCCTTCTCCATAATTCTTGGAACATCCGGGCTTTTGCACGTCCAGCAGGTGGTTGGTTGTAACCCTTCATTTGGCGTTTTGGGACCTCCGGTTCGCAGTGTGTTATACACATCGGTGACGGCGTAGTAATGCCCGCGCCCCTGTTTGTAGTCTCTCGAAAAGGCATAACCTGCCCACAAAACGACCATTTCAGGCACTTCATCAAGCATATCGATCATTACACTTCCATGATATTTACTTCTGAAAGATGTGTCGGCAGTGCCGTAATACGACTGAAACTGACGGGGAAAATTCTCTCCCCACACTTCGTTTCGTGGTTCATATAGTTGAATATCAGTCTGCGGAACGCTAACAAAGGTGGCTTCCATACGGCGTTCAACAATGGTTGAGGCCAGCAGGCCTAAAAGAAAAACCACAACAATGGTGGCAAAAAACAGTACCCATGCCAGCCACGGGCGCTTTTCGGTTATTCTCATTTTGTTATTCATTTCTGTTGATTTTAGTTATTTAAATATTTTCTTATCCATTCAGGTATTGGGTTTTGGGGCAGCGGAACACGGGCGTTGGGCACGCTCGAAAGACTGTTTACCCTGCCATGCGGTACTTCGCGGTGGCACTCCCAGCATTTCCGATCGGTGCGGTGACCATGGTGCCCATCTATGGTGGCTGTTAGTTTGGGATCGACCAAAAGTTGGGAATGACATCTGATGCAGTTTTGATGTACCGCTTTCGACCCCTCCTCTTTTATAAATATAACCTGTGGCTCATTTCTCAGGGTGAAAATGGTAGCATGCCGCATGCCGTCTTTTGCTTTGAAAAAGTAATGATTAAATACATTGTTGTGGGGGACATGGCAATCGTTGCAATTGGTCCACTCGCGGTGTGAACTGTGTGCCCATGTAGCATACTGTGGCGCCATAATGTGGCAGTTGGTGCAGGTAGCCGGATCATCTGACAAATAGGAGTGGGCTTTTGAGATGTAAATGGTAAAAAGACCAAGCCCAATAAATATGGCGGAGGCTATCAAAACCGGAAACCTCCATTTTGGCGGTGGAAGAAACTTTTTTATCATAGTTCAGTATTGGTTGAATACTCCAAATATTATTCTTTTATTACTCTTAGGTTGTAATTGATGTTACATTTCTGCGAAAAAAGTGATTCTTTCCAGAGTTATTTAAAATGAAAATAAATAAGGTGGGGTTTCCAATTAATTCCTGTATGTATTCGAATTTCGATTATTTTTAAGGCCGGAAAAGCTTTATCAATCGACTTTAACAAAAACCGAACTGATTATGAAACATATTGTTGCTATTCTGTTCATCTTTACCTCTTCTTATGCATTCTCACAAGGTTTTATTACAACGAAAGATATAAAAGTTGATTTCACCGGTTTTGTGAGGAACGATTTCATTTTGGATACACGAAAGAATGTGGATGCCTGTGACCACTTACTGGAGTTTTTTCCTCAAAAACCTGAATTTGATTCCAATGGAGAAGACCTGAACGCCCGGGCCAGTGCTCATTTTCTGAATACCTTTTCCAGAATTGGCACCCGGTTTTCAGGTCTTGAGCTGGGAAAAGCAAAAGTGAGCGGATACATTGAGTTCGATTTTACCGGAGGAAGCCTTACGCCTACACTGCGTTTAAGGCATGCAAATACCCAGTTTGTATGGCCTTCTTCCAAATTACTGGTTGGGCGCGCCTGGCATCCCACCTTTATTGAAAAGGTTTATCCTTCGGTACTGAACGAGAACACAGGCCTTCCTTTTCAGGTGTTTAACCGCAGTCCGCAACTGAGGTTTACCAAAAGCATGTCTGATAATTTTGAATTTATTACCGCTGCTGTTTATCAGTACGATTACAGCAACTCCGGACCTGACGGTAAAAATTACAAATACCAGCGAAATGCGGTAATTCCAAACCTGCATGCACAGGTTCAGTATTTTAACGAAAACTGGGTTTTGGGTGCTGCCCTCGACTGGAAAACCATACAACCCCGAACATCAACCACCGGAACAAGCGGTACTTTTAAAACGAGTGAAAAATTAAGCACATGGGCAGCATTGGCGTATATGAAATTTACGAAGGAGAAATTTGAGTTGAAAGCAAAATCGATGTACGGGCAAAACATGTGCGAAAGCCTGCTTCCCGGTGGCTATGCCGTTGCAACCGTAAATGCCTCTACCGGCGCCGAAACTTACACACCTTTTAATCATATTTACAACTGGGTAAACTTTACCTATGGTGCCGAATGGAAACTTGGATTTTTTGCCGGTTACCTGAAAAATATGGGTACAGCCGAAAATCCGGTTGGTCCACTTTATGGAATGGCAACCGACATTGATTTTATTTACAAGCTGTCGCCCCAGTTGATTTATACGTACCGGAATTTTATGTTTGGGTGGGAGCTTAGCATAACTACTGCTGCTTACGGAGCGAATGATTATACCGACTTTGCCAGGGTGAAAGCTACTGAAAACGTAACAAATTTCAGAAATATGCTGTCAATTGCTTACAATTTTTAAATTTCCTTTTATTTTTGCTTGAAAATTGCATGAAAATTCAGCCTGATGTCATTTTCAGTCTGCTTTTTTATTAAAAAATCGACAGGTATGGCTTATGAAATTTCAGTTTTTCTTGAGAATAAAATTGCTCATTTCGAGAAAATTACCCGTGTGTTAAAATCGGAGCAGATAAATATCCGATCGCTAAACCTTACTAACATTTTACATGGCTGGGGCGTACTTAACCTGCTGGTTGACCAGCCGGAAAAAGCTTATCAGGCACTGGCCGATCAGGGTAATTCGGTAGCATTGCGCGAGGTAATTGCCCTTGAAATGAAAGATGAGGCCGGCGGACTGGACGAATTGCTTGTGAAAATTGCACGGGTGGGCATTCATATTGAAAATGCCTACAGCCGGCTTATTTCACAAACCAACATGGCCATACTCATTCTCGATGTTCCGGATGTTTTGGAGGCAAGGAAATTGCTCGAACAAAACGGAATTCCAATTCTCGATGACCAAACGGTTTACGGGAAATAAAAGGCCAGACTCCCTTTCACAAAAAGCAAAGCAAAAAAATATTTTTTTGAAAAAGAAACGAATGATTTGGAACGAAAAAAAGGAATGTGCCTCGCGCGATGAAATGGCTGCTGTTCAAAGCGAACGGCTTACCCAGACGGTGCGGCGCATTTACCACAATGTACCCGGATACCGTGCTAAAATGCAGGAAAAGGGTCTGCTTCCGGGCGATATTCAATTGGCAGAAGATTTAAGCAAACTGCCTTTTACCAATAAATCGGATTTGCGCGACAATTACCCGTTTGGTATGTTTACCGTACCCATGAGTGAGATTGTGCGGGTGCATGCCAGCTCGGGAACTACCGGAAAACCAACCGTTGTGGGCTATACCCGCAACGATTTGCAAATGTGGTCCGAAGTGGTGACCCGCACCCTTTGCATGGCCGGAGTTCACAGAAACGATATCGTGCAGGTAGCTTACGGCTACGGCTTGTTTACCGGTGGCCTCGGGTTGCATTACGGAACTGAAAACCTGGGAGCTACGGTAATCCCCATTTCGGGGGGAAATACAAAAAAACAAATTCAGCTGATGCAGGATTTCGGTACGTCGGTTATTGCCTGTACACCTTCGTATGCGCTGTTTTTAGCCGAAGTAATGCAGGAAATGGGAATCGAACCCGACTCGCTGAATCTTCGGATTGGTATTTTTGGCGCCGAACCCTGGAGTGAAAACATGCGCCGGGAAATTGAAGCGAAACTGAAACTGAAAGCCATCGATATATACGGACTGAGCGAAGTGGTTGGGCCGGGCGTTTCCTGCGAGTGCGAACAACAGGCCGGGATGCACATCAACGAAGACCATTTTATTCCTGAAATTATTGACCCGGAAACGCTGGAACCGCTTCCTGCCGGCGAACTGGGTGAACTGGTTTTTTCCACGGTAACCAAAGAGGGGATTCCCATTTTGCGCTACCGCACGCGTGACCTCACCCGGCTGAACTACGAAAAATGCGCCTGTGGCCGCACCCTGGTACGCATGGAAAAATGCACCGGCCGTTCCGACGATATGCTCATTATTCGCGGCGTGAATGTGTTCCCGTCGCAAATTGAAAGCGTACTGCTGGAAATGAGCGAAACCGAACCGCACTACCTGCTTATTGTGGAGCGCGAAGGTTCGCTCGATGTGCTGAAACTGCTTGTGGAAGTTCAGGAGCAGTTTTTCTCCGATGAAATTCGCGAACTGGAGGCGTTGCGAAAAAAAATTACAGTAAATATTCAGGGAACACTGGGTGTTTCGGTGGATGTGAAACTGGTGGAACCGAAAACCATTGAACGTACGGCAGGCAAGGCGAAACGGGTAATCGACAACAGAAAAATCTGAAAAATATGAAAGCAAAACAAGTTTCGGTATTTCTTGAAAATAAATCGGGCAGACTGAACGAAGTAGCTCAGATTTTGGGTGAGGCAGGAATAAATATTTCAGCTTTTACGGTAGCCGATACATCTGATTTCGGGGTTTTACGCCTGATTGTTTCTGATCCGGAAAAAGCTTGCGATGTGCTGAAAGAAAATCATTTTTCGGTGCGAACAACCGATGTGGTTCTGGTAAAAAGTGCTAACCGGCCGGGAGCATTGTCGCGCTTGTTGCAAATTTTGAACAATGGAGGTGTTTTTATCGAATATCTCTATGCTTTTTCAATGAACGACGATAAGGCAGTGTTTGTAATAAGGCCCACAAATCTTGAAAAATGTATCAGCATACTTGAAAATCAAAAAGACGAACTTTTGGAAACCGGATCTGATTACCAGATGTAAATCTTTAGCTGTTTTTTGTTGAAAAAGAGCATTGTCCCTGCCGTGTCGGCATACAGGCTTTTGGGCAGTGAAGTATTAAATTCAGAATGTGTATATTTGAAATCAATTTATAAAGAAGGAATGAAACAAATAGCTGTACAGGGAATTGTCGGGTCTTTTCATGAAGATGCGGCGCTGAAATATTTCAACGAAAAAATTAAAATTATTGAGTGTAAGTCGTTTACAAGTGTTTGCGACCTGGTGGATGCAGATAAGGTGGACTATGCCGTAATGGCCATAGAAAATTCCATTGCCGGAAGTTTGCTGAAGAATTACCAGTTAATCCGTGATTATCATTTGAGGATTACCGGTGAAATTTACCTGCACATCCAAATGAACCTGATGGCCGTTCCCGGTGTAAAACCAGCCGATATTACGGATATTTATTCTCATCCCATAGCTTTACAGCAGTGTATGGAATACCTCGAAAAATATTTTCCGAATGTGGAACTGCACGAGGGGATCGATACTGCCGGGGCTGCCAAGTTTATTTCAGAAACCCGCCCGTTAAATGCAGCTGCCATTGGCAACCTGCGTTCGGCCGATTTATACAAGCTCGAAGTTCTTGAAACCGGTGTAGAAACCAACAAAAAGAACTATACCCGGTTTCTTATTCTGGCTAAACATGGCATTCCCACCGAAAAAGCCAACAAAGCATCGTTGTGTTTTGAGGTTGGCCATTTTTATGGCTCGCTGGCCAGGGTGCTCAATGTTTTTGCCGAAAATGAGATCAATTTAACTAAGATTCAATCGGTTCCAATAATCGGAAAACCCAACGAATATACTTTTCATGTGGATGTCGAGTGGGAGGAGCTTGAAAATTATGAAAAGGCAATTCACCAGGTGTTGAAAAGTGTTTCGAGCCTGGCTATTCTGGGAGAATACGAAAGAGGAGAAACTTCAATAAGCAATGGAAATTAACCGGGAATATACTTTTTTGAAATAAATTATATAGCTCGAATACTGTAAATTAAAAGATATGAACAAAATTGCAATTTTCTTTGGTCCGCTCGACGGAGCCGTTCACAAAGTGGCTGAAAAAATAAAAGAAGCCATTGGGGAAGAGAAAGTGGTGATGGTGCCGGTGCAGGATGCCACTGTGGCTGATTTGGAAAAATACGATAAAATTATTTTCGGACTTTCCACCGTTGGTAAGGAAACCTGGCATGCCAAATACAATAACAACGACTGGGCTAAATTTTTACCCGAAATTTCGAAAACCCGGTACGAAGGGAAAAACCTGGCCATTTTTGGTTTGGGCGATCATGTTACCTATGCGGCCACATTTGTCGATCATATTGGGCTGCTCGCTCGCGAACTGATGAAAAACGGAGCAAAACTGGTTGGGCAGGTTTCGACTGATGGTTATGAATTCGACGATTCGGAAGCCATAATCGACGGCAAATTTTTAGGGTTACCTGTGGATGAGGATTTTGAACCGGAAATGACCGACGAAAGAGTGAAAAACTGGGTGGAACTGCTTCGTCCACATTTCGGATTTTGATCTTTTTGCATTTCTTCTTTTATTGACTGTTACCTGAGCAGTCACAAATTTTTTTTTTTAATCTGATATGGAAGCCTGTCTTTACCGGAAAATGTACTTCTTATGAAAAATTCGCCAATTAGTAGAGAGACTGTTGATGAAAAGATAAGGGAACTTCGGATTGCCGACGCGGGTAAAGCGTCCATTCGTGAAATAGTAGCGCTGGTAAACCTGGTGGAGGAGGAAACCGGCCAAAAATATGTGCGCATGGAAATGGGCGTTCCTGGCTTACCGCCGGCACAGGTTGGAGTGGAGGCTGAAATTGAAGCGTTACAGCGGGGTGTGGCGGCCATCTATCCCATGGTTGATGGAATAAAACCACTGAAAGAGGAGGCGTCGCGCTTTGTGAAAAATTTCCTCAACATCGAAGTTTTTCCCAAAGGTTGCATTCCGACCGTTGGTTCCATGCAGGGAACGTATGCTTCTTTTATGGCTGCGGCCAATGCCACTGTTGGGAAAGACACCACGCTGTTTATCGACCCGGGGTTTCCGGTGCAAAAACAGCAAATGATGGTGCTGGGGCAGAAATTCGAAACCTTTGACGTGTTTAACTTCAGGGGAGAAAAACTGAGGGCCAAACTGGAAGAGTTTCTTTCCAAAGGAAATATCTGTTCCATTGTTTATTCCAATCCGAATAATCCCACCTGGATTTGTTTTACCGACGAAGAATTGCAGATTATCGGCGATTTGGCCAACAAATACGATGTGATTGTAATGGAAGACCTGGCTTACTTCGGCATGGATTTCCGGCAGGATTTTTCGAAACCCGGCCAGCCGCCTTATCAGCCAACGGTTGCAAAATACACCAACAATTACATATTGTTTATTTCCAGTTCCAAAATATTTTCGTATGCCGGCCAGCGGTGCGGTCTGATGGTAATTTCCGATGTTCTTTTTAAACGCGATTACCCGGCGTTGCAAAAACGGTTTGGAGGAACTGATTTTGGCAGTACCATCACATTGCGATTACTTTACGCACTTTCGTCAGGTACCAGCCATTCTGCACAGTGGGCACTTGCCGCTATGTTGAAAGCCGCCAACGAAGGCCGTTTTAATTTTGTGGAAGAAGTGAAGGAGTATGGTGAGAAAGCCAAAGTAATGAAAAAACTTTTCCTCGAAAACGGATTCGATATAGTTTACAAAAAAGACATAGACCTGCCCGTTGCCGACGGATTCTATTTCACCATATCGTACCCGGTAATGACAGGAAACCAACTGGTTGCAAACCTTCTTTATTATGGAATCAGCGCCATTGCACTCGACAATACAGGAAGCAACGAGGAGGGTATCCGTGCCTGTGTTTCGTTTGTGAAACGCGAACAGTTTGCTGATTTGGAACACCGGTTAAAATTATTCAACGCCCATTTTTCTGAAAATAACTGAGGGAGGAAGAGGATGGATCAACAGAAAGTTCTTTTAAGGTATAATGTCACACTCAAATTGCTTCAAAACCTTAGCCTTAAAAGTAAACCAACTGTTCTGAAAAAAGGAGAATCTTTTATTGACTATGGTGAAAAAACACAGAAAATTGGCATTTTGATAAGTGGTCTGCTTTATTCCACCTACGTTGCCGAAAGTGGTACAGAATGGGTTTCGCGGTTTTTTTTTCCTCCCAATAATTTTATTGTGAGCAATCACCGAAGCTTTTATCTGGGAAAAAACTCCAGCGAATCCATCCGGGCATACGAAGACTCAGAATTAATTTACATAGCCAAAGAGGAGTTCAAATATTTACTCGATAATAATTCCGGATTCGAGCGTACCGTCAGGATACTTGCCGAAGAAAGTTATGTGCAGGCCCTGGAGCGAATCCACTCGTTTCAGTCGCTGAATGCCGAACAGCGAATTCGTAAATTTTTTGATGAATACCCTGAATTGGGAAAAAAACTGCAACGCCAGCACATTGCCTCCTATTTGGGTATTCACCGCAACATTCTTACCCGGTTTCTTTATAAAATCTGATAAAGCAACATTAGTTGCATAGTTTCCGCCGGTTAAAAAATAGTTTTGCAAACCGGATTCAAATTTTAACCGGAACAGAGGAAAAACTAACAATTTATTAGTGGATTTTTTAATTGGTTTAAAGATTTAAATCTTCGGAAGGTTTATTGGAATAACCTGATTTTTATGGTGTTTTTAAATGGAAAAGGTTGTTAATTTTAGCAGAAAATTTGATAAAATATGGCAAAAGTAAGAGGAGCTGTCGTAGTTGACAAAGAAGGTTGCAAAGGTTGTGAGCTTTGTGTGGAAGCCTGTCCTGAAGACGTTTTGGCTTTGAATAAGGAAGTAAACAGTCGCGGTTATCATTATTCATATATGAAAAATCCCGAGGCCTGTATTGGTTGCGCCAACTGCGGCGTGGTTTGTCCTGATACCTGTATTACGATTTACCGGGTCAGAATTTAAGGACGTAATAGCAGAATCAGATTAACTTCCTGATTCCTTATTCCTTATTCGATATTTTTTATTTAAGAATACATTTAAGTTGAACTGATATGAATACGAACAGGATTTTTGATTTGGAAGACCGATTAATAGATTTTTCAATTGAAACCAGTGAGATTGTAGAACAATTACCATCAACCAAATTTGCAAATCATATTGGTGGTCAATTAATAAGATCGGGTAGCTCACCTGCTTTGAATTATGGAGAAGCACAATCTGCCGAGTCACCAGTTGATTTTATTCATAAATTGAAAGTAGTACTTAAGGAATTACGTGAAAGCAGAGTTTGTTTGAAAATTATAATCAGAAAACCATTATTACCCGAAGCAAGAGTGTTACCTACTTTAAATGAATGTAATGAATTGATTGCAATTTTTTTGAAAAGTATTGATACGGCGAATAAGAATAGAAGGAAATAAGGAATAAGAAATAAGAAATAAGAAATTTGGAACATAAAACTTATACAATGGGAGAACTTAGATTAATGAAGGGGAACGAGGTGCTGGCCGAGGCTGCCATCCGGTGCGGATGCGACGGCTATTTCGGCTATCCCATTACACCTCAGTCGGAAGTGATGGAAATGCTGATGGACCGCCAGCCCTGGGACGAAACCGGAATGGTGGTTTTGCAGGCCGAAAGCGAGGTGGCGGCCATTAACATGGTTTATGGCGCTGCCGGAGCTGGAAAGAAAGTGATGACTTCATCATCCAGCCCGGGCGTGAGCTTGATGTCGGAGGGTATTTCATACATAGCAGGCGCCGAGTTGCCCTGCCTGCTTGTAAACGTTCAGCGAGGCGGGCCCGGCCTTGGAACCATCCAGCCATCGCAGGCAGATTATGCTCAGGCGGTGAAAGGAGGAGGGCACGGCGATTACAAAATGATTGTGCTGGCCCCGTCGTCGGTGCAGGAAATGAACGATTTTGTGGATTTAGGCTTCGAACTGGCATTTAAATACCGCAACCCGGCCATGATTTTAACCGATGGCGCCATTGGGCAGATGATGGAAAAAGTAGAGCTTTCGGACTACAAGAAACGCTGGACTGATGAAGAAGTAATTGAAAAAAACGGCAGCTGGGCAACGGTTGGAAAACCATCGACCCGCGAACGCAATGTCATCACTTCCCTTGAACTCGATTCAGCAAAAATGGAAGTAAACAACCAGCGTTTTCAGGAAAAATACCGGAAGATGGAAGCGGAAGAGCAGCGCTACGAAGCCATTCAGTGCGACGATGCCGAATACCTTTTTGTGGCCTTTGGAACGGCTGCAAGGGTTTGTGAAAAAGCAGTGGAAATTGCACGTGAGAAAGGCATTAAAGTTGGTTTGCTCCGGCCCATTACCCTTTTCCCGTTCCCAAAAAACATTATTAAAGAACTGGCGCCAAAGGTAAAAGGCTTTTTATCGGTTGAAATGAACGCCGGTCAAATGGTGGAAGATGTAAAATTAGCAGTGTATGACGCCGGTTGTAACCAAAGGGTTGAATTTTTCGGAAGAATGGGTGGAATCATCCCATCGCCCGGTGATGTGGTGGAAGCGCTGGAACAAAAACTAATGAAGGAGGGATAATAATGGATATTAAAGAAATAATAAAACCGGAAAACCTGGTTTACAGTAAATCGAAGGTTCAGATTGACACGATTATGCACTACTGCCCGGGATGTACCCACGGGGTGGTTCATAAACTCATTTCGGAACTGATTGATGAAATGGGCCTTCAGGAAAAAACCGTTGGCGTGGCACCGGTTGGCTGTGCAGTTTTTGCTTACAACTATATAGATATCGACTGGCAGGAAGCAGCCCACGGACGGGCGCCGGCGGTAGCCACAGGAATTGTTCGCCTGAATCCCGAAAAGTTCGTATTTACCTATCAGGGCGACGGTGACCTGGCCTCCATTGGTGCGGCTGAAATCATCCATGCCTGCAACCGCGGCGAAAACATCCTGGTAGTGTTCATTAACAACGGTATCTACGGAATGACTGGCGGGCAGATGGCGCCTACTACCATCGAAAATATGGTGACCTCGACAACGCCTTGCGGACGAGATCATGAACGAAATGGATATCCGCTGAAAATGACCGATTTGGTAGCACAACTGCCGGGAACATCGTATGTTACAAGGCAGTCGGCCCAAAGCGCACCGGCAGTGCGGAAATGTAAAAGGGCACTAAAAAAAGGCATTCAGAACGTGCTCGACAAAAAAGGGACATCGTTTGTGGAAGTGGTTTCCACCTGCAACTCGGGCTGGAAAATGACACCGGTACAAGCCAACAAATGGATGGAAGAAAATATGTTTCCGTATTATCCGCTGGGCGATATGAAAGACAGTGAAAAAGGTGAACCCGTTTCAAACAATTAAAAACCAGAAGTTATGACAGAAGAAATGATAATAGCCGGTTTTGGCGGTCAGGGCGTACTTTCCATGGGAAAAATTCTCGCCTATTCAGGAATTATGGAAGACAAGGAAGTTACCTGGTTTCCCTCGTACGGGCCCGAAATGCGCGGAGGTACTGCCAATGTTACTGTTATTGTAAGCGACAACCGCATCAGCTCGCCGGTATTGCACGAATACGATACGGCCATTATTCTGAACCAGCAGAGTATGGACAAATTTGAAAAAGCGGTGAAACCGGGCGGTACATTGTTGTACGATCCCAACGGAATCGTAAATCACCCTACCCGGAAAGACATCAATATTTACAGAGTGGAAGGCACCAAAACAGCCGTTGAAATGGGCAATCCCAAAGTGTTCAACATGATTGTTTTCGGCAGTTTCCTGAAGGTGAAACCCATTCTGAAACTCGATAACGTGGAAAAAGGTTTGGAAAAATCGTTGCCCGAGCGCTACCACAAGCTCATACCGCTAAACCTGGAAGCTATTCAGAAAGGCCGGGAGATTGTGGAAACGGTGCAGGAGGTGTGAGGTAATTTAGTTCGTAACACATCATTGCCGGAGAAGGGCTTCAATTTCATGGATAAATTCTTGTGTTTTTGCTATTAGCGGTTTAACTGTTTCTTCATCAAAGTCAAAAAGATCACCATAATCACCTTTTTGCCTGTAATCGAATAGTTTGGAAAATAGTTTCCCATTTTCCTTTGAAAATTTTCCTGTTTTTACGAAATGAAGACTAAATTGTCTTCTTGCTCCATCATGTGACTGGGTTTCAATTTCATATTTTAGCAGGAGTGCAATAACCGCATAAAAGCATGCATAATACAACCGGTTGATTACAGCATTCCATTTGTTATTGCCGGCTAATATCAAAGCTTCTTCAAAAGATTCTTTGGCCCGGTTAAGTCTGTAGAAAATATAATCATTCCGGTTTTCAATAATCATAGTCTTATACCCTCCCTTAAAACGGATTTGTATAAAGGCGAAAAAGACATAATGGAATTCCAGTATTTTTTAGGATAAATAAATGCAGATATAATTTGTCCGGAATCCAATTCAAGGTCATAAAGCCTATCTCTGAATTTATCTTCTATTTCGTTTGTAACCTTAGGTTCATCAACAAGGATAATTATGTCCCAGTCTGAATCGGACCGGGAATCTCCTCTTGCCCTCGAACCAAAAAGAAAAGCTTCGGCTGATGGATCCTGGTTGTGAATTGTTTCTGATATTCTGTCAGTTAATGTATCTGAATTCATAAATTCCAATTTTTACAAATTTAGCAAAAAAGTTAAAGACAGATTGAACTTGCTGCTGAAGCTTAAATATTACTCCAAATTCCAATATCTTTTAATTTTGATGTCGGACGATACCACAAGCTCATTCCGCTAAATATGGAAGCCATTCAGTAAGGGCAGGAGATTGTGGAAACAGTGCAGAAGGTGTGAGGTTATTTTAATCCAGAGTCCCATCCAACATTACCTTTTCTCCCACTTCAGTCTCCATTTCCACCACTATGTCCCCGTACATCACTTTGCATGAATTGCCGAGCAGCGAAGTAACTTTTGCTTCGGTAAGCCGGCCGTTTTCCCATGCCATATCCACTTCGAAACCGCCGCGGGCACGGAGGCCTTTCGCATGACCGTTTTGCCAGGAGGGTGGGAGGGCAGGCAGCAATTGCAGCACCCCGTTGTGGCTTTGCAGCAGCATTTCGGCAATGCCGGCAGTGCCGCCAAAGTTTCCGTCAATCTGGAATGGCGGATGGTTGTCGAACAGGTTGGGATGCGTTGATTTGGCCAGAAGCGCCAGAATGTTTTCGTGCGCTTTTTCCCCGTCTTTCAGACGGGCAAAAAAGTTGATGATCCATGCGCGACTCCAGCCGGTGTGACCGCCGCCATGCCTCAACCTTTCCTCAATGGATTTGCGCGAGGCTTCCATCCACTTCGGATCACCGGGGTCCGTAAATTCCTCGCCGGGATGCAGGGCATACAAGTGCGACATGTGGCGATGCCCCGGTTCGGCTTCCGGCAGCTCTTCCGACCATTCCAGAATGCGTCCGTCGGAACCGATTTGCGATGGCGTAAGTTGTGCCAGCATGGTACGCAGTGTGTCGGCAAACGGGATGTCGATATTCAGTATCTCGGAGGTTTTGATGCAGTTGGTAAATAGTTCGCGGATGATTTGGTGGTCCATAGCCGGTCCCATACACACGGCAGCCTTTTCTCCGTTTGGTGCAATAAATGTATTTTCGGGCGACATGCTTGGTCCCGAAATCAGCAGCCCGGTTTTGGGGTCTTCCACCAGAAAATCCACAAAAAAGAGGGCGGCATCTTTTAAAACCGGGTATGCTTTTTCGCGAAGAAACTGCTTATCTCCGGTGTAATCGTAATGTTCCCAGAAATGGTCGGAACACCAGGCGGCTCCCATGGGCCACATCCCGTAACCGGTCATGCCAATGGGATCGGTGAATTTCCACACATCGGTAGTGTGGTGGGCCACAAAACCGCGGCAACCGTAAACTTCGCGGGCGGTTTGGGAGCCCCGTTCGCGCAGTCCGTCCACAAATTCAAAAAACGGTTCCTGCGTTTCGGCCAGATTGGTAATGAGCGCCGGCCAGTAATTCATTTGAATATTAATGTTGATGTGGTAGTCGGCGTTCCACGGGGGCGACAATGTTCCGTCCCAGATCCCCTGCAGGTTGGCTGGTAAACCGCCGGGGCGTGATGAGCTGATAAGCAAATACCGTCCGAACTGGAAATAGAGTTCGGTGAGATGGTCGTCGCTGGCGCCGTTTTTTACACGTTCCAAACGCTTATTGGTGGGAATGTTCAGCGTATCGGGATTATTCAGGGCCAGATCAACCCGGTTAAACAGTTCCTGGTATTCTGCAATGTGATTTGATTTTAATTGATTGAAAGCGGTTTGGGTAGCTTTCCTGACATCTTCAGCCGCTTTTTCCGTTTCGTGATTGCCCCAAAAATTCGTTCTTCCTGAAACCAGAATGAGCACTTCATCGGCATTTTTTACTGTAATTTTTCCACCGGCTGCAACCAGTTCACCGCCTGTGTTTTCGACATTCGCCACCGAGGCAAAGCGGGTTCCGCGCCCTTCGTATTGGGCAAAGCCGGTCATGAGTAGTTGGTTGTCGCTGGCAGAAACCACTTCTGCATTACCGGGCCGTTCCATCCATGTGGTAAAATTCAGTTTTCCGTTTTCTGATGCAGAAAGTTTAACGGCAATAACCTGATCGGGCGCCGAGGCAAAAACCTTGCGGGTATATTTTACGTTATCCGATGTAAAACGGGTGGTAGTCACTGCCGTCCGCAAGTCGAGGTCCCGTTTGTAATCTGAGACGTTGCTCAACCCTTCGAATTCAAAAAACAGATCGCCCAGCGTTTGGTAGGTATGTTTTCCGCCGTCGATGCGTTTCCCCATAATTTTTTCCTGTGCCAGCCGGTCGCCTTCGGCATATTTACCTTCAAAAAGAAGCTGGCGCACTTTATCCAGATTTTCAAGCGCTTCGGGGTTTGCCCGCTCAATGGGGCCGCCCGTCCAAACCGATTCTTCGTTGAGTTGAATACGTTCGGTTTCGGTACCTCCAAAAACCATAGCGCCCAAACGTCCGTTTCCAATGGGCAGGGCTTCCACCCATTCGCCGGCTGGTTCGTTGTACCAGAGTCTCAATTCCCTTTTCGGTGTATCATTATGTGTCTTACAACTTTGAAAAACAAGTGCAAAAAAAAGTACGAACAGGAAAAAAAATCGGGACATTTTTAATCAGTTTGGTTTATTTTGAAATGAAGAATTAATCGTTTCCGCGTTTGGTTTCGATAAGAACCACTCCGTTTGCTCCGCGGGAACCGTAGATGGCAGAACTTCCGTCTTTAATTACGTTGATGCTTTTTACCTGAACCGGAGGAATTGAACCGAGCATACTTCCGTCAACCGGAATTCCATCCACAATAATGAGTGCGGCACTGCTGCTGTTTATGGAATTGATGCCGCGGATGATGATTTCCCCGTTCATGATTTGGACTCCTGAAAAGCGCCCTTTGATTACTTCGTAAAGGTCGCTGTACTGCGAAAAGTCCATATCGTCGCTGTTGAGGTTGGCCAATGCGTTTAACTTGTTTTTGTCGGAAACGTGGCCGTAGCCGATGGCATATTCCCGGTTTTTTTCTCCGGGTTTCAGTTTCAGGTTAACCGCTACCAGTTTGATTTTATCTTCCAGTCTTACCCGCTGGTTGTAAAAACCATTGGCACTTACCTTTAACCGGTCATTTGAATTTACAGCTACAGAAAACTGACCAAGCGAATCGGTTAAAACTGTTTGTTTGGTGCTTCTGACCTGGATTTCGGCATCGATGAGCGGAATGCTGTCGAACGTGGTAACAACTCCGTGTATTACCCGGTCTTGTGCCGTGGCAAAAATACTAATGCAAACGGCTGCTAATACAATAAAGGGTGCAAAAATTTTTTTATTCATGGCTTTCTCTTCTAATTATGTTTCAATTACAAATTTATATTAAAATTCAAATAATCGCATTAAACCCTTCAAAAAACATGCCGCTATCCGGTGGTTTTCAGGTTTGTGTTTTTGCAGCTACCACCCGTTTTACCCGGTAGGGTTTTTTTTGCTGCGATTCAAAATAGGTACGCATTTGCAGTTCGGCAATAATTCCGATGGTAACAAACTGAATGCCTCCCATTACCAAAAGAATACCAAGTAAAAGGAGCGGTTTGCCCCAGATGTCATGCCCTGTAATTTTCATGATAAACATGTAAAAATTGATGAGTACGCCTAATCCAAGTGTGACGATTCCAAGGCCTCCGAAAAAGTGCATGGGCCGCTGCATGTATTTTTTGAAAAAGAGCATCAGAAAAAGGTCGCTCATTACCTTTGTGGTGCGGCTGAGGTTGTATTTCGAGGTTCCGAATTTCCGGGGCCGGTGGTTTACATCAACCTGCGTAATTCGGGTGGCTCCTTCAAGGGTAATCAGTACCGGAATAAAGCGGTGCAGTTCGCCGTAAATGTGAATGCTTTTGATGGTTTCGCGGGTGAATATCTTCAGGGTACACCCCAGGTCCTTCATTTTGGTGCCGGTTGATTTGCGAATCATATAGTTGGCCATTTTTGAAGGTATTTTGCGCAGAAACATGCCGTCTTTCCGGTTGGCCCGAACGCCGGCCACCATATCCCAGTTTTCGGCTTCAATCATTTTCAGCATGCCTGGTATATCGGCCGGATCGTTTTGCAAATCACCGTCAATCAATGCCACATATTCTCCATCGGCCTGGTCGATTCCGGCTTGCAAAGCCGAACTTTGCCCGTAATTTCTTTTCAGTTCAACCAAAATAAAACGCTCGTCGTTAATTTTCAGAATTTCTGAACGGGTGTTGTCAGTTGAGCCGTCATCTACAAAAATGGCCTCAAAGCTGATTCCTCCAAGTGCCTTTTGAATTTGTTCTGCAAGAGGTTTTATATTGGGTTCTTCGTTAAAAACACAAATAACCAGTGAGAGTTTTTTCATTTGAATGAATTAATCGATTTATACATTTTCACGGGCAAAGGTACATAATTCCGCAGCAAATCCGATGGTTAGCCTGCTGCGTTCAGTTTCCAGATAAACGAAGCTTTTACGGTTTTGTATTCCCAGTGGCGTAATCCGTGGAAGTATTGCAGCCTGACCGCTTTGTTGCTGAAATCTTTCCGGATGTCGAAATTCAGTTGCATGGGGCGGTCGCGTTCGTTTTTGTAGCCCGAGTATCCCGACCACGATGCCGAAAACAGCCAGTCGTTTCGGTTGTAATCGGCACCCAGTGCATAAAGCAGAGCGTCGTTTTGCAGGTTCAGTTCATCGTTGGTTTGCCAGGTGTAAAAACCTATCAGTCCAAAGGGTTTAAACCAACCGGAGGCAGCATTCCCCATTTTTTTTGAAAAGCTCAGGTCGAGAAAATAAGCCGGACTGTCGGAATAGCGGGCGCCTTCCAGCTGATTGCCCGATGCTGTTTTGGTAGCAAAACGAAACAGTGTGTTGGGAATTTTTCTGTCTTTAAAAACCTGAATGAGTGTGCTGAAATAAAAATCTCCAATGGCGGTGCCTCTGCCGTCTTCGATGCGTGCAAAACGTTCGTTGCGTATTTCTTCAGAAAAAGCAAACCGTTCAAATGCCACACCATACATTTCAATGGCAATTTTATTACCGGCAAAAGGAATATAAACATATCCTGAAAAATCCTGTGTTGGGTCGCCGCTGTGAAAGTGGCCGGAGAAGCTGATTTCCAGCTCGGCAGGTCCGGTTAGATCCCCTTTTTGCACATGGGGAACAGGCAGGGCATTCGGCCCCAGGTAGCCCGGCGACATGATGATCCAGTTGCGCCAGCCCGGGTCTCCGGTTTCCCAGCCGTGCTGTTCGTTCCACCATCCCATACCGGCTCCTGCCTGCTGCCCGAAAGCGGCAACACCGGAAAGGAAGAAAAGTATTAACACAAAGTATTTCATGGTTTATTTTAAATATGCACGGCAAAGAAAGTAAAAAGGACTGCCGGTAATTGGCAGCCCACCTGTTTTCTATAAATTTAGTTTACCCCTGATGTCGGGTGGTATTGCATCTTTATGAACCATGATGCACATGGTTTTATAACTGACATAAGGTTTTGAGACGTAAAAATACCCATCGAATTTGTTGTATTCGCCCCACGAATTTTTTACTTTGTAAAACGTGTCTCCAAACTGATTTTTGGCAATTCCGATGATGTGCATTCCATGGTCGTCGGTTGTTTGGAAATTGTCGAAGGCGGTTTGCCTCATTTCCTGCGTAACTTCTCTTTCAGGTACGGGTTTTTCCAGTTTGTACAGTTCGTTTTCGCGTTCTCTTTCAGGAAGTGCTTCCCAGCGCGATATTTCAGCATCGGTCATGTCGGTTTCCGGAGCTGCGGGTAAAACAGCAATGCCTCTGTTTCCCGAAAGAAATCCCTTTTCGCTTACATCGGCTGCCCAGGCAATGGTGAAACCGTTATTCAGCGAATAGTCGATGATTTCTTCCAAATCGTTTAACGGAACATTATACATCTCGTCCCACGACCAGTTGTCGGGTACTTCGAGAATAAATTTTGAGTAAAACGGATGGTGAGTGAATGACGTAATTTCCACATAATCATCCATATTCAACCCTATATAATTGTCGGCAAAGCTCAGGGGCGTGTACTGTAATCCTTTGTAAGAAAAGTTTTTGGGCGTTTCGCCGAGATATGTGTCCAGAATTTGGGTAAATGCATCGTGCCATGCCGTACTTAGTTTGCGGTTTTTGTTCTCCACAACAGCATCAACATACTCACGAAGAACCCGGTCCATTTCGCCATGCACGTGTTTGTCCTCGCCGTATTCCAGTCCGTCGTACACCTCTTCGGGTACAATACCGTATTTGGCAATCATATTGGTAACATCGTGAAAAGCGCCACCGGCAGCAAAGTTCAGGTTGCCGTGTACACGCACATGCTTCCTGGCTTTTTCGGCATACGTATGCCACACAATAAACATTTCAGAAAAATTAACTTCCGGTTTGCCCAGCCTCAGCATTTCCGATTCGAGAAACGATAGTCCGGCAAATGACCAGCAGGTTCCCGAACGGTGCTGATCTTCGACTGCTGTTGCAGGGAGCAACAAAACATCTTCAAATTTCCAACCTTCATCTTCATCTTTTTCAAAAGCACTGTTGCCCATTCCGGAAAATGAAAAACCGGCTACAAGTACTGCTGTCAGCAGATAATTCCATTTAAAATTCATGTAAATCCTTCTTTTAAACTTGATTTTTCGACTTAACGTCAAAAATAGTAAAATAATAATTTCTTAACGAAAAATTTAATATTTAGAAACATTCCAAAAAGGTTAAATAAAATGAATGAATCGGCACCGGTTTTTCTTTTAATATTATTTTTGCTGATTACGAAGAAGGAAAATGAAAAAAGTTACAACCATACTGTTTATTTTACTGATGACTTCATTTGTTGCAGAAGCTCAGCTAAATATTAATCATTACATGCGGGTAGGCCGTACACGCATTTCCATTGGAAATTACACCGGTGCCATTGAATATTTCAATATCGTTATCAAGTTTAAGCCCTATTTACCCGAAGCCCATTTTTACAGGGGTGTTGCCAAGCATCAGCTGGAGGACTTCAGAGGGGCCATTATTGATTACAACAAAGCCATTGAAATGAAGCCTTTTTATCCTCAGGCTTATATGAACCGCGGCATGGCTTACCACAATCTGGGAGAATATGAAAAGGCCATTGAAGATTACAACCGGGGCCTGGAATTCGATTCAGAAAATGAATCGATTTACAATAACCGGGGCATTGCCAAACTTTCCCTGAAAAATGTGGAAGGCGCTATTGAGGATTACAATAAGGCGCTGGAAATCAATCCAAAATCGACCCATGCACTAATGAACCGCAGCAATGCACACATTGTACAGGGCGATGTGGAAGATGCCATCCGCGATTTGAACCAGGTAATAATTATCCGTCCGCATTTTGCTGCTGCATATCTCAACCGTGGTCTGGCCCGTTTCGAACTGGACGATTTTGCTTCTGCCTTGCGCGATTACGACCAATCCATCAGTCTCGATTCCGAAAATGCACTGGCATTCAATAACCGGGGCATTGTAAAGCATAAACTGGGCGATTACGAAGGAGCTATTATGGATTACGACATGGCACTCCGGCTGAATCCTGAAATGGCCAGCGCCTATTTTAACCGGGCTATGGCCCGCGAAATTCTTGGCCGTCCGGGGTTTGAGAACGATTACCGCGTTGCCGCACAGCTCAACCCACAGTTCGATCTCGAAAGTCGCCGCCTCGATGCCGAGCAACTGGCCCAGAACCAGCAGAGCCAGTCGCAGCAAAGTTCCTCTTCGGGTCAAACCGGCGCTGCACAGTCAACTGCTGCACAAGCCTCAGCACAACAGAATGATTCGCAAGCTGAAGAGCAGGATGAAGAAACACCTGCTGAAGAAAGCTCCGAGAGCCAACGCAGCCGGCGGCAGCGGATTAACCTGATTGTAGAAGACTCGCGCAACCTGCCCTCCGATGATGAGGAGGTGGACGACGGCAGAATTCAAAACCGGAACATCGTAATCGACCTTCAACCTATTTTCATTATTTCGGCGTTTGAACGAAATGCCGTGGATTACGAAAGGTCGCAGTATTATAACCTGGCCATCGACGAGCTGAACCAGAAAAACAATTACAATCCGCTGTTCACCATCACCAACAAGGAGGTTGAAGAGTACATGGATATTTTTGAAAACTTTATCCTCTATTTCAATGCAAGGTTGCAAATCGACGAAAGCAGCCACCATTACCTTAACCGTGGAATTTTTTACGGTCTTACCGGCGACTACAACCGGGCTTTGGAAGATTTTAACAAATCGCTGGAATTAAATTCCGAACAGGCTGTTGCATTTTTTTCGAGGGGAAACAGCCGTTACAAAATGCAGGAGGAGATTGAATCGCTTGCCGGTGCGCATGACGATTTCATAGTTCCCATTGGCGGATTTGATAACCAACCAGATGATAACGAAATGATTGCTATGCCTGAGTATCAGAAAATACTGGACGATTACCAGAGCCTGCTCTACCTGAAACCCAATTTCTTTTTTGGCTATTACAACCGGGCATTTATTAAATTGCGCTTGAAAGAGTACAAAAGTGCCATCGAGGACCTGAACAAAGCCATTGAGCTGGAACCGGAATTTGCAGAAGCTTATTTCAACCGGGGCCTGACCAAAATTTACCTTGACGACATTGAAGGAGGTGCCCTTGACCTGAGCCGGGCCGGTGAGCTGGGTATCCATGGAGCTTACAACATTATTAAGAGATACTGTAACTGAAAGGTTGAATGGGTTTGACGAAGAGCCCGTCAACATATTGCTGAACTAAAAATTGAACTGTATGCTAACTGCTTTTAACCGGCTGAAGGCCCAACTGGAGGGCGATTTGTTTACCGACAATGTACAGCGGGTGTTGTATTCAACCGATGCCTCGCAATACAAAGAATTGCCGCTGGCGGTAACCCGTCCGAAAAACAAGGAAGATATTCAGAAAATTATAGCTTTTGCGCGCGAAAACGGCACATCGGTTATTCCGCGCGGAGGCGGTACATCGCTGGCAGGACAGGTGGTGGGGCCCGGCATTGTGGTTGACATGTCGAAATACATGAATAAAATGCTGGAGCTGAATGTGGATGAACGCTTTGTGATTGTGGAGCCCGGCGTTGTGCTGTCCGAACTGAATCTGGCACTGGAACAGCACGGCCTGCAGTTTGGCCCAGAAACCTCTACTGCTAACCGTTGCGTTATTGGCGGAATGTTGGGCAACAACTCCTGCGGGTTACATTCACTCATTTACGGCAGTGTGCGCGAACATGTGCTTGAAGTGGATGCCATACTTGCCGATGGCTCCGAAACCACTTTTAAGCCGTTGACCAAACCAGAATTTAAGCAAAAACTAAACGGCAACCCCAATCAGCTTGAAAAGGCCATTTATCAGAATATTTTCGATATTCTTTCCAGCCCGGAAAACCAGAAGGAAATACGTGATAAATTCCCCGACCCGAAGCTTACCCGGCGCAACATGGGGTATGCCATAGATGCATTGCTCGATTCGGAGATGTTCACCGAAGGTGGTGAATCGTTCAACTTCTGTAAACTGCTGGCCGGTTCGGAAGGCACCCTGGCTTTTTCGCACCGCATTAAACTGAACCTGATTCCGCTGCCGCCCAAATACAAAGGTCTGGTTTGCGCTCATTTTGAAACGCTGGAAGAATCGCTCGAAGGCAATCTGGTGTCGCTGAAACATCACCCCGGCGCCATCGAACTGATGGACGACACGGTAATGCAGGCGGCCAAACAAAATATTGAGCAGCGCAAAAACCGCTTTTTTGTAAAAGGTGATCCCGGCGCCCTATTAATGATTGAACTGGCCTGCGAAACCGAAGTGGAACTGAAGGCCAAAGCAGCGGCTTTGGAAGCCGATTTGCGCGCAGCCGGACTGGGCTATCACTATCCGTTAGTTACCGGGGCCGATAACATCAAACGGGTTTGGGCGCTGCGCACGGCCGGTCTCGGGCTGCTGGCCAACATCCCCGGCGACCGTAAGGGTGTTCCCGGAATTGAAGACACAGCCGTTGCTCCGGAGTATCTGCCCGGTTACATTGCCGACTTCAAAAAAGTATTGAAAAAACTGGGGCTCACCAGCGTGTTTTATGCCCACATTGCTACCGGCGAAATTCATTTCAGGCCACTCATCAATTTTAAAGACCCTAACGATGTCCAGCTTTTCGATACGCTGATGAATGAAGTGGCCGCTCTGGTGAAAAAATACCGGGGCTCCATGAGCGGAGAACACGGCGACGGCAGGGTGCGCGGGAAATTTATTCCTTTCATGTTGGGCGAACACAACTATCAGTTGCTTAAAAGCCTGAAAAAAGCCTGGGACCCGGAGAATATTCTGAACCCGGGGAAAATTGTGGACACACCACCCATCACCGAAAGCCTTCGTGTGATTCCGGGGAAACCTACTCCTGAATACAGCACGGTTTTCGATTTTTCGAGATACAATGGTTTTTTCCGAAGCATTGAAAAGTGCAATGGCTCGGGAGACTGCCGCAAAAGTGAGGTGATAGGAGGAACCATGTGTCCTACCTTTATGGCTACCCGCGACGAGGACAAAACCACCCGCGGACGCGCCAACATCTTGCGGGAATTCCTCTACACCAGCGAAAAGGAAAACCCGTTCGACTACCGGGAGATTTCCGATATTCTCGACCTTTGCATTTCGTGCAAAGCCTGTAAGGCCGAATGTCCTTCCAACGTTGATATGGCTAAACTGAAGGCTGAATTTCTGCAACACTATTACGATATTCACGGCATTCCGCTCCGTTCGCGGCTGGTGGCCTGGTTGCCCAGACTCAACAAACTGGGCATGCTCCTGCGTCCGGTTACCAATTTTGTAATGAAAACAACGGTATTCAAAAAATTTCTTGGCATTGAAACGCGACGCAATTTGCCCACTCTGTCGAAAATTACCCTGAGCCGACGCACTGCGCAGGGTATTCCAATGCCTGACAAAGAGCCCAAAGGAAAGGTTTATCTTTTTAACGACGAGTTTACCAACTTCAACGAAAGCGATATCGGAATTAAGGCCATTTTGCTGCTGACAAAACTGGGTTACGAGGTGAAAATACCGGTGCACAGAGAAAGCGGGCGAACATTTCTTTCCAAAGGTCTGGTGCGCACTTCAAAAAAGATTGCTGTCGAAAATGTAAACCTCTTGAAAGATATTGTTTCGGAAGAAACACCATTGGTAGGTATCGAACCGTCGGCTATCCTCGCTTTCCGCGATGAATACCCGGAACTGGTGGATAAGGATTTGCAGCCGGCAGCTGAAAAACTGGGGCAAAATGCTTTGCTGTTCGAGGAATTCATAGCAGTTGAAATTGACAAAGGCAATATAAATTCAGATTTGTTTACCAGGCAGAAAAAGGAGATTTTGCTGCACGGGCACTGCCAGCAAAAAGCGGTGGCAAGCACCGAACCCACAAAAAAAATGCTGTCGCTGCCGGTGAATTATTCGGTGAAAGAAATTCCCTCGGGCTGCTGTGGTATGGCTGGTGCTTTCGGTTACGAAAAGGAACACTACGACCTCTCCATGAAAATTGGTGAAATGGTACTTTTCCCGGCTGTTCGCCAGGCAGAAGAAAAAGTAATTATTTCGGCTCCTGGAACTTCGTGCCGCCACCAGATTAAAGATGGCACCGGCAAATCGGCCAAACACCCACTGGAAATTTTATACGAAGCCCTGGCACCCTGACCTGGTTTTTTAAACGGTTACAAACTGCGCAATATTCCGGTTAACCTCAATGCGGTTTATGAGCGACCGGATGATTTTTCTGTAAAGTTCGTCCTTCAGCACCAGGTCTTCAACACCTGCATCGATGTTGGGGTTGTCATTTATCTCTACAACGTAAACCTCGTTGTCAATCATTTTCAAATCGACGCCGTAAAGTCCGTCGCCGATAAGCGATGCCGCCTTAACGGCCGTTTTTACCACCTGTTCGGGTACTTCATTAATGGGAACAGTTTCCGAATTGCCCCCTTTGTCTTTGCTTTTGCTGTTCCAATCGTAAATTTGCCAGTGGTTTTTTGCCATAAAGTACTTGCAGGCAAAAAGCGGCGCCTGGTCGAGCACTCCAATTCGCCAGTCGTATTCCGAAGGTTTGAATTCCTGCACAATAACCAGGTCCGACAATTCAAAGAGTTTTTTCAGCGATGTGTCCAGCTCATCGGGGGTATTTACTTTTTCAACTCCCAGCGAAAAAGCACTGTCGGGTTGTTTCAGTACCAGTGGAAATGTGAGGTGGGCGGTTTGCAGTTTACGATAGGTTGTTTTCGACAAAACCACCGTAGCCAGCGTTTTTATTTTATTTTGTTTCAGCCGTTCGTTCTGAAAAATTTTGTTGGAGCACCGCAGGATAGACCACGGGTCGTCAATCACCACCAACCCCTCGGCATAAGCAGCCCTTGAGAAATGGTAGGTGTAATTGTTTACACTGGTGGTTTCACGTATAAAGAGTGCATCGAACTCTGAAAGCTGACTGAAATCCTCTTTGGTGATGAATTCAGTGTAAAACCCTTCCTTTTCCGCCATTTTTTTGAAGTTGCGTAAAGCTGCCGGGCACGAGGGCGGATTTTTTTCTTTGGGATTAACCAAAATGGCCAAATCGTACTTGTAGTTTTTGAACCGGGGGCGGCTGAAACGCTTCTTCGAGAAGTAGTCGCGTGCAAATTCCTGCACTTTTTCCAGATGTTCCGGATTCACTTTTTTAAAGCTGAGCGGAGTTACTTTCTGAATCAGCCATTTTTCGGTTTTTACAAAATCAATTTGCAGCATGGGAGCTTCAAACGTATGGTAAAGTTTTTGCGCCAGTTGCCGAAATGCGGAATTTACCGATTTTCCGAAATACACAAAAATGCTGATTTTATTTCCTTCAATCGTTTTGAATGTTTTTTGAATATCCTCGTCGATGTAACCCGAGAGCGAACGAATGAGCGACTGGCTGCTGAAATCGCGCAGGGTAGTCACATTGGGAATTACACGATGGTCGCGCGCAGAGGCCAGCAATGAAACATAATACCCCATTTTCTGGTACTGGTATGAATTGCTCAGATTGAAAATCCGAACATTTTTCAGTGACTGAAATTCCTCGCCGGTAATGTAATCAGCCGATGATACCACCTTCACTCCCTCAATTTCCAGATTCCAGTATTTGGGGTTTCTGACAACGATGATGTTCGAGATGCTTTGTTTATCGCTGTTCTCGTCCAGTGTCAAAACCATACGCAAGCCGTGCATGCCTTTCATGTAATAGTCGTTCAACACTTCCACTTCTTTAAACCCAAAAGTTTTATAAAGCTGAACAAGTTTTTTGTCCGATTTCATGACTTCGAGCGAAACCCGGTTCATTTTTTTTATTCGTGCAAGGGAAATGGAATGTCCGAGCAGTAGTTTGCCAATGCCTTTGCCCTGATATTCAGGCAAAACAGCCAACGAAAACATGCGCAACGTTTTGGCATGAAGGTAGAGGGTGGCTGACCCAACCGGAGTTTTTCCTTTTTCATCTTCAATTTCAGCAACAATTACCTGCTGCAATGGGCTGGTTATGCTGTACCGGATTGACCGGCGGGTGCTTTGCTGAAATGCAGGAAAACAATTTTTTTCAAGGTTGTCGAGAAAGTCTAAGTCGCTGGCTTCAGATGCTCTTATAATTGTCTTCATTTTTTACATAATGTATTAAATTCCTGTTTCTTTTCGTCTGATTTTTATACGCATGGTCCCTCTTACGGGTTTTTCCGAAACAAGAATGAGGTATCCGCCTCCACCGGCGCCAGCCAGTTTCCAGGCCAGTGCTTCGGGTTTATAGCTTTCAATCACTTTTTCGATGTCGGAATTGATCATAGCCGGGAAAAGCGTAGTTTGCGCTCTGAATGAATCCAGAAAAGCACTGGCAAAGGCATGCAAATCTTTTTTCAGAATGGCGTGCCAGGCCTGTTCGGCTGCTGCTGCCAGTTTTTGCACATTTGGGGTGGTTATGTTGGTATTTCCCAGCAGGTCGAGGTTGTTTGGTCGCGGCCATAGCAGAACCATACTAATGTGTTCTTCGAGCCAGTCGAGGATGTCATCGTCGTGTACAGACTCAATATTTAAAGGCCAGTAGGCATTGTCGTAATAGTGTCTTACCAGCCCCGGCATGCATATACCTATGGCATCCTGTGCGCCGGAGATGATACCTGAGCCGGGCTCGTTCTCGAATTTGAACAGCATTTCGGCCAGTTTTTCGGGTTTACCCAGCGGCAGGGTATGGGGCCAGATTTTTTTTGCAGCGTTGCGGGTAGAGGTGCTCATGCCGCAGCGTTCGTTGTATTCCACAGTGGGCTCCAGTGAAAGGGTAATGGCCCAGCCGGGGTGGTATTTCGATACATAAGGCTGGTCAATCCAGGTGCCTGCCAGGTCGATGCGGTAGGGCAGGGCACAAATTCCCGACGAACGAATTGCGGTGGTTGACCGGGGAGGAAGTCCGGCATCCGGAATGCGTTCCAAAACTTTCAGCTCGATACTCAGCTGGTCGCATAACATTTTTTTTGCCGGTGAATATCCGTCCTCATTCACAACAAAAATATCGGGTTTCAGGCGGTGAAGCTCCTGTTCAAAGTCCATCATGCCCCGGCCCCGGTTAATAAAGGCCTCTTTTACATATCTCACAGCTTTCACCATGTACAGGCGCTCCTGCTCACTGTTAACCGTGGGCCTGCCTTTCAGTTCTTCTATGGTTTTGTCGGACCCAATGCCTACATGAAGGTCGCCAAATTGCGAAGCTTCTTTAAAAAAAGCAACATGTCCGCTGTGCAGCAAATCGTAACATCCCGATACAAATACACGTTTATTCATCTGTTTGATAATTTTTTATATTTTAATTCTTGATTTACAGGTTTTTGGCAATGGTAAACCGTACGCCTCCATTTCGGTAAAGGTCACTGCCTGCATCGGCTGCCACCGTCAGTCCAAAATCGAAAATAAATCCAGGGTTTGTGTACCAGATTTCCAGAAGTCCCGACACCTGCTTTTGTGAAGGTTCATAAGGAGTAAAGAACAATCCGAAATGATGGATGTAGGTGAGAAACCCCTTCCATGATATGTGTCCGGGCAGGTTTCCTTTTGCCCCGAGGTGGTGTGCGTAAAACCGGTTTGACTGAAGTCTCCCGGCTATGCCGTTGCTCATGCTTACCGGATAAAAAAGCGGCGAGCTCATAACCCGCTGATGATAGGTAAAACCACTCCGGTAAACCCCATGGTTAAAATAACTGTCTGGTTCCTGATTGTCCCTTTCACTCCGTATGCTTTGCTGGCGGGTATCTGTGAACTCGTAAACCAGCTCTGAAACCGGCTGGTCTTTTTCCGTAAAACTGAAATGCAATCCCAGCAGGTTGTCGGGCCAGTTGCGCCAGTTTACTCCCGACAAGTCCTCGAAAGGGTGGCTCAGATAAAAAGTAATTTCCGATTGCGTAAAAGTTTTGGTTACCTCCAGCTGGTATGTTCCAAGCTGGTTTCCTGCAACATTCAACTGGTCGGTAGTTGGAAATTCGTCGTCGCCCGACCTGCCAAAAACATACCGGAGGTATGCAGAAAAATCGTCGGGCATTTTTCCGATGCGTTCATTGGGCGATGTGCCGCCCCACATCACATAATGTTCGAATCCTGCTTTAATCTGCCAGGTTGGTGCAGGTGATGCTTTCAGGTAGAGCGATTTATGATGCAGGTGAACACCATCCACGTAGCGGTCGTCATTCAGAAGCCCTTCGTCATATTCCGCCTTGTACAGGAGGAAGTTTTGAAGGAAAGGAACCGGCTTGTAATCCCGTGTTGAGAATCTTATCATTGGGTAGGGGCGCGCATTCCGGTTACGGGCCAGGTTTCCGTTGGTGGTGGAAAGCCCGCCATGCTTTTCCGGGTCATGAAACAGTCCACCCTTCAGTTCCCACCCTCTGAATGAAAGCCCTGCAAACGCCTTATTCACATGATAATGGTTTTCCTCTCCCAGCGAAGCTACCAGGTTTCCTCCCCAGGTGAATGAAAAAGCAGAGGTGGTTTCCAGCGGGTAAGCCTGGCCGGCAAAAACATCCGAAATGTTGTAAAATGCGCCGGTAGCCGGTACTTTCCCGTCGCGGTTGGCTGTCATCCAAAATGGCATTACACTGTCGGTAGCTGCAAGGGTTGAATTTTCCAGTATTATTTTTACCGGTTGCTGGCTGTGAGCCACTGCCACCATCAACAGAAGTAGTGCTGAGAAAAAAAATCTTTGCATCATATTCTGATTTTTACCGGCCTCTACCAATGCTGGTCACCTCGAATCCAATATTGTGAAGGGTGTTTGCCGGAAGGATGTTTCGTCCGTCGAATACAAACGCCGGTTTATACATATTGTTGTAAATCTGCTGCCAGTCATACATTTTGAATTCATCCCATTCCGTAAGTAATGCAATGGCATGTGCATTTTGAGCTGCTTCATAAGGCGAAGTATGTACCTTAACCAACTGCCTTATTTCAGAATTGCTGAGCGGATCGGCGGGTGTTTCGTCGCGGCGGTGCTGCTGCAGATATTCCAGGTCGGAATAGATACGGTCAGCTTTTACCTGAGGATCGTACACATGAATTTCTGCCCTGTCGTGCAGCAATTCGTCGGCTACATAAATGGCCGCACTTTCGCGGGTGTCGTTGGTATCTTTTTTAAAGGCCCAGCCAAAAAAGGTAATTTTTTTACCGGAAACCGTGTTAAATAACGAGTCGATAATTTGTTTGGCAAAGCGGTGTTTCTGGTAATCGTTCAGTTTTACCACCTGCTCCCAGTAATCGGCCACCTCGGGCAGGTTAAAATGCCTGCACAAATACACCAGGTTAAGAATATCCTTTTGAAAGCAGGAACCGCCAAACCCGACGGATGCTTTCAGGAATTTAGGGCCTATGCGGCTGTCCATTCCAATAGCATGTGCCACTTCGTCCACATCGGCGCCGGTTCGCTCACACAAGGCCGAAATAGCATTAACGGAACTTACCCGTTGTGCCAGGAAAGCGTTGGCCGTGAGTTTCGACAATTCGCTGCTCCAGATACGGGTAGTGAGAATTTGTTCGCGGGGAATCCAGTGGGCATAAATGTCGGCCAGTGCCTGCTCGGCCAGTTTACCTGCTTCGTCATCCTCACTTCCAATCAACACCCTGTCGGCATGCAGCAAATCACTGATAGCTGTACCTTCGGCAAGAAACTCGGGATTGGAAAGCACCCGGAACAGGTGTGGCGTGTGGTAGGCTTCAAAAATTCGTTTTATCGACTGTGCGGTTCGCACCGGCAGGGTCGATTTTTCTACAATAATTTTGTCGGAATTGGCGGTTTCTGCAATCTGGCGCGCACAAAGCTCCACATATTTCAGGTCGGCAGCCATTCCTTTTCCCACGCCGTATGTTTTGGTTGGGGTATTTACCGAAATAAAAATCATTTGCGCTTCTCGAATGGCACCTTCAATATCGGTTGAAAAGAACAGGTTTCGGCCCCGTGCTTCGGCAACCACATCGGGCAAACCGGGTTCGTAAACGGGCAGGTTTTCCAGGTTTTCGTCGTTCCATTCAGCTATACGTTCGGGGTTAATGTCAACCACAGTTACTTTTATGTGCGGGCACTGCTGTGCAATTACGGCCATGGTTGGACCACCAACATATCCTGCGCCAATGCAGGCAATTGAAGTTATTTTTTCAGAAAAGGGCATGGTAAAAAGGATTCAATTTTAAAAATATTTTATTTACGAAAGCAAAGATAGGAATGATTTTAAGCAGGACAATATCACAGGGGTTCTAAAGTCTGTTTTGAAAAGTTAAATCATTCTGTATTTTGCAACTCCTGGATGACAAAACACTAGCCACCATTGGAAAGGTAAATGAAGAACTGGGTTTGTAAACTTTCATTAAAGTTGAACAAGCAGCACCACTTTCTGTTCGTCGCGGATAATGTCAACTGAAATGGTTTGCCCAGCTTCCAGCGATTGCAGCCGGTTCATGTAATCGTAAATATTACCCACTTTTTTCCCGTCGATGGCAGTAATAATATCTCCTTTTAGCATGCCTGCCTTTTCAGCCGGTTTATCGGGTGAAACAGCATCCACCCGCAGGCCGCGGTCTTCCATGCCGGCATAATCGGGCATAATGCCCAGCGAAACCCTGAACCGTCCGCCACGAGTCCGCTGAACCCTGGGGCCTGCCTCACGAAAAGTGAGTGCACTGTCAAGCGAAGCAATTTCGCTCACCAGCGTGTGTGCAAATTCCATCACTTCCACAGCACCTTCGTAATTGATTTTGCCGGGGGTATCGGCGGGTGTGTGGTAATCGGCATGTGCTCCGGTAGAGATAAAAAATACTGGAATGTTTTGCAGGTAGAACGAAGCATGGTCCGACGGACCGATTCCCTCGCCTGAAAGCGCAAGCTGAAACCCGGGATTCAGCCGGTGGATAATCTCTTCGATTTCTTTGGCTGTTTGAGTGCCTCCAATACTCAGTGCTTTGTTCTCCGCATCGAGCCTGCCAATCATATCGAAGTTAAACATCGCCGTCATCCTTGAAGTCTCCACCGGAGGGTCGGCAACAAAGGCTTTGGAGCCAATCAGCCCCATCTCTTCGGCACCAAAAGCTGCAAAAATTACGCTTCGGCGGTTATTTTTTCCGGCAGCCATTTTCTCCGCCAGTTCAATCACTGCGGCTACTCCCGAGGCGTTGTCGTCGGCGCCGTAATGAACGGCTATGGTGTCAGGTGCTCTAGAGCCTGAGCCTTGTCCGCCCATTCCCAGGTGATCGTAATGAGCTCCAACCACTATGTATTCATCTCTCAAACCGGGGTCGGTTCCGGCGATAAGGGCTGCCACATTTTGTGAAACCGCTTTTTCCAGTTGAACATCCACCGTTGCCGAAATTGTTATACCGGTTTCAAAACCTACAGATGCCTTTTTTTTCAGCATATCGTCTTCAAGATTTTCCACAGTGAACCCTGTATTCTGAAGTATTTTGTTGGCTGTGCTTCGGGTAATCTGCAAGACCGGAATGGAGTAGCGGCTTACATTTTTATCGAAAAACAGCGGCGAAAGATCGTCTTTTTCACTGAAAGCAGGGCCGGCAACCAGAATGAGTCCGGCCGCTTTTTTATCTTCGGCCTTAAGCGCTTTGGCCCGTTCGGTTGAAAACTCCACAAAGGGACTTTGGGCGTTTTCCATGTCGGGGTCTCCCTGTAAAATCAGCAGCCACTTTCCTTCTACATCAGGGCCGGTAAAATCGTTCCATTTTACTGAGTCATTTTCCAGTTCCAACCCGTAGCCTGCAAAAACTACCGGAGCTTCCACCCTTCCGTTGGCTGAAAATGCATAGGGAGAAAAATCCTCTTTCACCACGAATGTTTCTTCTTCAACCTGCAACACATTATTGCTTCCCGTGGTAGCCGAAGTAACCAGTTCGAAAGGCTGAAATCCCTCTTCAAACAGGAGTTTTAACCCGGCAGCGGAGAACCGGTCGCGAATATATTCTGCTGCCAGCCGGTCGCCCGGTGTACCTGCTTTTCTGCCTTTTAACGAATCGGATGCCAGGTATTCAATGGTTTCCCGAATGTCATCAACTGTTATTTCAGGATTGAACCGGGGCTGACAGGCTGCCAGAAAAGCTACCAGAACGAGAGAATATAAAAATTGTTTCATTACCAAACTTCCTTTCAAAAAATAAAATAATTTCTGTGTCAATATCAACTCAGTTAAGTTGAAAACAGGTTTAAAATACGAGGTAATAATACGCATAATTCATCGTATTAAAAAGGAGTTGTGTATATTTACAGCCTTTTAAAAGGAAGGAGAAAGCATTGATTTCATTT
>Ga0334892_1000607_pt1 | contig 40856 bp, 39 predicted proteins | sample GraSluR3_MG_4_FD_207213 | JGI IMG/M metagenome (GOLD analysis project Ga0334892, IMG submission 207213) | Sludge microbial communities from methane-producing bioreactor in Wageningen University, Netherlands - Granular Sludge_15_04-R3 | ecosystem: Engineered > Bioreactor > Anaerobic >...
AAACCACATTGGTTCCTTCAGACCAGTTTGTGAACGAGTATCCTTCATTGGCACTGGCCGTTACGGTAACTGATGCATCCAGATCATAGGTGCCTCCACCGTTTGTGGTTCCACCTTCAGCCGGATTGCTCGACAACTCAACTATGAACTGTTCCGGTGGGTTTTCTGTAAAGTTTGCCACCAGTTCCCTGTTTCCGGTTATCGTAAATGTGTAATTTTCATTTTCCGAAACCACATTGATTCCTTCGGTCCAGTTCGTGAAGGAATAATTTTCGTTTGCGCTGGCCGTTACGGTCACTGATTCACCAGAATCATAGGTGCCGCCACCGTTTGTGGTTCCTCCTTCAGCCGGATTGCTTGACAACTCAACGATGAACTGTTCCGGTGGATTTTCTGTAAAGTTGGCTACCATTTTTCGGTTTCCGGTTATCGTAAATGTGTAATTTTCATTTTCCGAAACCACATTGATTCCTTCGGTCCAGTTCGTGAAGGAATAATTTTCGTTTGCGCTGGCCGTTACGGTCACTGATTCACCAGAATCATAGGTTCCGCCACCGGTTGTGGTTCCGCCTTCAGCCGGATTTTCTGTTAACTCAACGGTGAACTGTTCCGGGGGATTTTCCGTGAAGTTGGCTACCAGTTCCCTGTTACGCGTTATTGTAAATGTGTAACTTGCATTTTCCGAAACCACATTGGTACCTTCGGTCCAGTTTGTGAACGAATATCCTTCGTTTGCACTGGCAGATACGGTCACTGATTCACCAGAATCATAGGTTCCGTCACCGGTTGTGGTTCCGCCTTCAGCCGGATTCTCTGTTAACTCAACGGTGAACTGCTCCGGGGCATTTTCTGTAAAGTTGGCTACCAGTTCCCGGTTTTCGGTTATTGTAAATGTATAACTTTCATTTTCCGAAACCACATTGGTTCCTTCAGACCAGTTTGTGAACGAATATCCTTCGTTTGCACTGGCAGATACGGTCACTGATTCACCAGAATCATAGGTTCCGTCACCGGTTGTGGTTCCGCCTTCAGCCGGATTTTCTGTTAACTCAACGGTGAACTGCTCCGGGGCATTTTCTGTAAAGTTGGCTACCAGTTCCCGGTTTTCGGTTATTGTAAATGTATAACTTTCATTTTCCGAAACCACATTGGTTCCTTCAGACCAGTTTGTGAACGAATATCCTTCGTTTGCACTGGCAGATACGGTCACTGATTCACCAGAATCATAAGCGCCGCCACCGGTTGTGGTTCCGCCTTCAGCCGGATTTTCTGATAACTCAACGGTGAACTGATCGGGGGCATTTTCTGTAAAGTTGGCTACCAGTTCCCGGCTTTCGGTAATTGTAAATGTGTAATTTGCATTTTCCGAAACCACATTGGTTCCTTCGGTCCAGTTCGTGAAGGAGTATCCTTCGTTGTGAGTGGCGGTTATATTAACAGAAGAGCCTTTGTCAAATGTTCCTGCCCCGCTGACTGACCCTCCTGCGGCCGGATTTGAAGATAAAGTCAAAGTTACCTGCCCAATGGTTGTAAACGACCAATTGTAATCTTCCATTAAGGCTTGATCGATTAAATCTTTGGCCAATGTTGTAATTGTACCTGAATAAAGTACACCTGGTAAAAGTGGACTTGAAGGAGTAAAGGTTGCAGTAAGTCCGCTGTATGTAACTGTTCCGCTGATTACCGTTTCGCCTTGCTGAATGATAAAAGACTCCAGATTGATAGTTGCAGGATTCATTACCTCATTAAAGGTTGCAGTAATTATCTGATTAAGCGGTACATCAATAGCATTGTTGGTAGGAATTGTCGATACCACTATCGGGCATAAAAATACCTCTGCTTCATAATCGTCTTTTTTACAACCGTTAAAAAAGACAACCATAGCAATGGAAATAATTGCTAAAAGTTTTAATTTTTTCATTTTTTATATTTTTGGTACAAAATTTAACTAACGATACAAAGTTGCGAACTTTACTATTGATGAGAATTACACAATTCAGTGAAAGAGTTACATCTTTCACACATTTTGATTGTGTTTTGAATAGCAGGTTAACCCCGTATGGTAAAAAAAATTCGAATTTGTTCATAGGGAAAGTTATATCTCCGCTCTTCGTTTGCAACGAAGGCAGCCTTGCGAGACAACGTGGAGAACGTTGGATTATAAAGCAACTGAATAGAAAAAAGAACCAATGCGGATAATGGCGTAAATTGGTTTATTACGGTTGAAGTGGAAACGTTGGTGGATTATTGCTTTACGGTAAAACCGGCAATGATACCATAATTTGAAAAATGATAAAAACGAAACTTGCCAAAGAAGTGACTGATTCGGAGTGAACTTGTTTTGAAAACTATTTTGATTTTTTCAGCTCATTCAAAAGCTCACTCAGATTAACGGTTGCATACGTGGATGCATAATCGGACATGGCATAAGGTATTATCAATTCATCATTATGAATCATTGACCCGCAGGAATAAACCACATTGGGAACATATCCCTCCCGTTCTTCGGCGTTGGGAATCAGCAGCGGTGATTTTAACCTCCCGATTTCTTTCTCCGGATTTTCAAGGTCGAACAACGAAGCCCCCAAAGTGTATTCGCGCACAGGTCCAACTCCATGTGTTATCACCAGCCAGCCTTCCGGCGTTTCAAGGGGCGAACCTCCATTTCCAATCTGAATAAATTCCCAGGGAAACCTGGGCTGTTGCAGTAATTTAGCTTCGCGCCAGATGTTGATATTATCAGAATAGGAAATGTAATTATTGGACCCATCCAGCCGGCAAAGCATGGCATATTTTCCGTTCACCTTCCGGGGGAAAAGCGCCATGCCCTTGTTTTGGGCAATTTCGCCGTGAAGCGGCAATATTTTGAAATGATAAAAATCACGGGTTTCCAGCATTTTTGGCAATATGGTGGTTCCGTCGTAGGCGGTATAGGTGGCATAATAGATGGTTTCGCCGTTATCATCGGTAAATTTAACAAAGCGGGCATCTTCAATCCCGTTCCTCTCGTTTACCGAAACCGGGAATATAACCCGTTCGGAAATGTTGGTATCCAGCGAAAAATCAAGTTCGTAATGCGACAAGGCCAGCCACATAATTTGATTGAAAAGAATTTCTGTATCGGCAGACAGGTGGAGAGTATTCCTTGCATCTTTAACACAATCCCGGAGTTCTCCATAAGTAAATGTATCGTTTAGCTTGTCAAGGATCAATTCAGGAGGGACCAAATCATGGATATCCTTCATTTCATCGAGCTTGCTTTTAAACGATGCCTTATCGTAAATATGTTTTCGTATTTGCTGAGCCTCTTCCAGCATATTGCCAACCGGTTCAATGGAAAGATTGTTGTTTTTATCCAGCACGCCGGTGCGGAAAACGATGGAGGAAATATGTCCTTCTCCGGTTGCCCTGAAACTGAGTATAACCCTTTTTTCGTCCCGTCCGGTCTCCGACTGATCGGGGTGTTCCACAATCGACGGATTAAAAAAAGCGGCCGATTCAATGGAATACTCCATGGTAAAGTAGGAGCCGATAAGCGACTTTTGCGAAACATCCAGCGACTCAGGGTCAACATCCAGTTGCTTCAACAAATATGAGATTTTATTAAAATGTTTTTCAAAAATTCTGGAAATGTTTCTGTGCCGGAGGGAGAAATCCCTCAGAGTGGGATTCAATGCCTGCGACGCTGATTGTTCAGGCATATTTAGTACATAGCGTATCGTATTAAGCGCCTTTTCCTCCCCGGTATAGAGGAACCGGGCAATAACCCTCGATGAATCCGGGAGGAATTTTATATTCTTCCTGTTTACTGCAACCTGCATTGTTTTTTTATTTTATTCACGCTAAAGGTAGTTGCTAAAATTGGATAAATCCCTATCATTTATGAATATCCGTAATGTTGCTGCCTTTTCTCTTTTCGATGATAAAGATCGTAATGGCTTCGTTATTTGATGTTAAATGGAATAATATTAGGTAGCAAATCCACAACTCTGATCTCATAAAGTCATATCGTTGAAATTTTTTTTTTGCGCTTTTTTGTGAAAATTACCGGTTAATGATAATATTTACCATCCAACTTAATAGCTTGCAATTTTGTTGAGCTTTTCAAAGATTAATTCTTATAAAAATACTTTCATGATGAAACAAATAATTTTATTTTTCTTCTTATTCAGTGTATTCAGTTTGGCAATCGGGCAGAACAAAATCCTGTCTGATAATGTGATGATAACATCCAACGGGAATAAAACTAAGGTAACTACAAATGAAAACGGGGAATTAGTTATAAATGTATCCAAAAAGGATATCCGTAAATTTAAAGCCAATGGGATGGTCCGTTACAGTGACTTTGGTGCCAAAGGCGACGGCAAAACCGATGATATGGACGCCATTGCTGCGGCCCATGCATTCGCCAATCAAAACGGTCTTTCTGTGAAAGCAGACGATGGAGCTACATATTATATCAGCGGTAAGGATTGCACGGCGGTTATCCAAACCGATACCGATTTCGGCACGGCGGCTTTTATCATTGACGATACCGACGTTGAAAACCGTAATGCACATGTTTTTTTGGTTAGTTCTGGACTGCAGCCCTTCAAACCTGAAGGGATAACTTCACTGGAGAGGAATCAGGAGAAAGTGAGTGTTTCGTTGCCCGGAACTTGTCTGATAACCGTCAACGATGCCAATGTAAAACGATACATCCGGTTTGGACCGAACCAAAACAGTGGATCCCCGCAAACGGATATTTTTATTGTTGACAAAAACGGCAGTGTGGATATGGACGCTCCAATCATCTGGGATTTTGACCAGATAACGGAAATCACAGCTCTTCCCATAGACGAAACAGCGCTGACCATTACCGGAGGACGCTTTACCACCATGGCCAACAAGGCAGAATCGAAATACACTTACTACAGCCGGGGCATTGCCATCAGGCGGTCCAGCGTGCTTGTGGATGGGCTGGAACACCGCGTTACCGGCGAGGGAGACCATGGCGCGCCTTATGGCGGCTTCATCAATGTCAGTAACTGTGCTTATGTGACAGTACAGAACACTATTCTGACCGGACACAAAACTTACCGGACCATTGGCTCGGCAGGAGTTCCGGTCTCCATGGGCACCTACGACATTTCCCTCAACCGGGCCCTTAACGTGTCATTCGTAAACTGCAGTCAAACCAATGACATTAACGATGGCACATATTGGGGAATTATGGGGTCCAATTTCTGCAAAAATCTTGTTTTGGACAATTGCACCTTTTCCAGGTTTGATGCTCACATGGGAGTTGCCAATGCTACCATCCGCAATTCAACCCTGGGTCACATGGGAATAAATGCTATCGGTACCGGGACTTTTACCGTGGAGAATTCCATCATCAGGGGAAGAAATCTCATCAATCTGCGTCGTGACTACGGAAGTACATGGCAGGGAGAATTTGTCATCCGAAATTGTTCTTTTGTGCCTGCAGGCGGCAGGACGACCAGCGCCAGCCTGATTAGCGGTTCCTATTCCGGACAGCACGATTTTGGTTACACCTGTTATATGCCTGAACGGATTACCATTGAGAACCTTAAAATCGACGACTCCAACCATCCGACCGACTACCAGGGACCCGCCATTTTTGCCAATTTCAATCCAAAAATGACCGATGAATCCTATGTAGAGGAGTTTCCCTATATCATAACTAAAGAAGTTATTCTGAAAAATGTGACTACTGTCAGCGGTAAGGAATTGAGAGTTAGTGACAATCCGTTTATGTTTAAGGATGTGAAGGTAAAAAACGAATGACGATCACCAACCGGCGACTTACCTGGCGGTGGAACCAAATGAAGTAACAGGAATCAGCAAAAGTTAATTTTTTGAAGGCAAAGAATAAATCAGAATAAATCTGGATGGGTGCCTGTAGCCATGAAGCAGGGTAAACTTTTCGTCGTTTTGCCCCCATACAAGAAGCCAGTGGGGTTTTAAATGGCATTCTCACAAACCGGCGTATTGGCAAGTAAACTTGTCGGAATAGTTTATCTTTTTAAACGGCTCCGGTATTTAATTACAGAGGAAAACAGCAATAAATACTAATTTTTGTACAACGTATTTTACTAAATATAACACAAATTGCATATGAAATCAGGTTAATAAAATATGTTGTAGTTCTTATTTTCATTCGGTATATTTGTTTTATTTTTTTGAAAAATCCATTGAAAAATAACAACTTTTTTGAGCTCTTCCGGAATGGTGACAAAAAAGCATTCGACGAAATGTTTCTCCTGTACTACAAAGAACTTTGCAGATTTGCTATTGTATTTTTAAACGACAGAGATGATTCAGAAGAAGTAGTTCAAAAACTTTTTGTTCGATTGTGGGAGAAAAGAAAACATATAACCCAACCGGAAAATACCAAATCTTTTCTTTACAAATCGGTTTACAATGAGTGCCTAAAGCATTTAAAAAGCAATGCTACCCGAGAGAAATACAATCTAAAATTTGCTTTACAATCTAAAATGGATGGAAATTGCACAGAAACCAGTGATTTATCTGCATTCCTACCTCATCTGAAAAATGCAATTGATAAGCTACCGGCTAAATGCCGCGAAATATTTGTACTCCATAAATTAGAAGGATACACACAAAAAGAAATTTCAGAAATTCTGGGTATTTCTACAAAAACCATTGAAAACCAGATTGCAATTGGCATTTCAAAACTTCGAACTGAACTAAAACCTTTTTTGCATTTATTGTCTATGTTTTTAATGTAAAAAAAATATTTTTTAGGGGATCAGTTTTTGGCAGCGCTCATATGTCAAAAAACAATGAATTCAATTCCAATTGAACAAATAATAGCTTTTCTTGAAAACAAACTTTCGGCTGACGAAAAACAAAATCTGGAAAGTTGGATAGCTGAAACGGAAGAAAACAGGATACAGTTTAAAGAAGTAAAAAAGCTAAGCGAAAACAGCAGGAATTTCAGAGTTGACTTTCAGCCAAATCCGCAAAAAGCATTGGAAAAAGTTAATCGGGTTTTAAATAGAAAACGATTTATTCATTGGTCGCAAAGAGCTGCTGCCGCAATTTTATTCATTTTTTTAATTACCAAACTTTTTTTTCTGATTTCTCCAAAAACGGAATGGATTGAAATTACAGCTCAAGCAAAGAAGGAAATATTACTCCCCGATAGTTCAAAAGTTATACTTGTAAAAAATACCAATTTTAAATATCCCCAAAAATTTGTTAAACAAGGACGGAACGTTTTTTTAAAAGGCCAGGCGTATTTTGAAATTCAACCAAATAAAAAACAACCTTTTGTAGTAAATACAGCAAATACAAAAACAATTGTACTGGGAACAAAATTTCTGATAAATGCTACAAATATAGGAAGTGAACATGTTATTGTTGATGAAGGAAAGGTTTCTTTCAGTCCGTTAAATCAAGAACAAAACAATAAAGTTTATCTCACAAAAAATGAGATTGGAACGTGGAATGCCGGCAATTCTAAAATCATTATAAGTGAGGTTGCGATAAGAAACGTAAATTCATGGCTTTCGGGAACTATAAAATTCAAGGACAACTCTTTACTGGAAGTAATCAACGATTTTAAACGTATTTACCATATGAAAATAGAACTTGCTGAAAAGGATTTTGAGTTTAAAAAATACACGGGAACTTTTAATAATTCAGACCCCGAAAAAGCACTCGAAACAGTTGCAACTACATTTAATCTTTTAGTGGAAAAAAGAGATAACACCTATATTTTAACGAAATGAAACAAATCGTCAACATCTTGGTATTAAATGCACTGGCAACAACTTTTTGTTTTGCACAAACCACACAAAAAACAACCTTTTTAAATGTGCTTTCCAATCTTGCAAAATCAAATAACTTGGAGCTTAGTTACAGTTCTGACTTTGTTAACTTGAATGATAGTACCAGCTTTAATTTCAGTAATAACTTTGATAGTTGTATTGTTCAGTTTGAAAGCCTTACACAGTTAAAAATTCAAACTACCACAAGTCATTTAATTGTTTTACCAACTCCAAAATTCATCCATTTAAGTGGATTGGTTATCGATTCGAAAACCAAAGAAACATTGCCATATGCCCATTTATTAATCAAAACAGCCGGAACAGGTACAATCACAAATATAGAAGGGAAATTTGATTTTAATATCAGCAACCAATTGGCAGGTAATGAAATCCAATTTTCGTTCATAGGTTACAAAAATGGAACATTGGAAATTCCCGTTTCCGATGCGAATAACTTAATTGTTGAACTTGAACCAAAACCCTATACAATAAGCGATGTATATGTTTTGCCAGATGGAAGCGAAGTTGTGGATATAGTAAAAAGAGCTGTAAAAAATATTAAACGGAATTATCACCGTTCAACGGTTCAAATGGATGCATTTTACCGGAATACAAGTTTCAGCAACGGCAAGGCATCTCAACTTATTGAGGCGGCTTTATTGATTGAAGATAAAGGAATTGGCAACACTTCGAATGCAAGCAAAATAGAATTACAAGAGATAAGGAAAAGCTCAAATTATCTTATCCCACGACCCAAAAAGTACGAAATTTTAGAAAAGTTCTGGGGTCACAAAAATATTATTCATCGTTGCTATAATAGAAATATGGTAAGATTTTACCGGGAGGATTGGTGGTTTAGCCCCTTGACAGAATACAACGATTTTATTTATGAGTTTGAAGGCCCGGTTTGGTTGGATTCTGTTAAAGTATATAAAATCAAATATATATGGAATGCGATGCTTCCCGATGGCAAACGGGTTACCGAACGCGAACAGCATGGAGAGTGTGGAGGCTACTTTTATATTAACGCAAAGGATTTTGCTATTTTGAAAATTGAACAAATGTGCTGGCCACATGAAAATTCTCAGTTGCCTGAATTAGAATCAAACCAAAGAAGCAAAACACCAAATGAGATTTGCTATCAACAGATAGACGGGAAATATTATTTAAAATATATAACCGGTGTTTCGACGCCCAATGGGTCATTTGGGGAATTTGAAAACGACAATGGAAACAGGAAAGATATAATAGTGAAAACAAGGCAATGGGCTGAAGAAATTTTGCTTGTAATACATATACAAACTGACCGCAAGCAATTCGACAAAATAAAATACCGCGAGAAATTGGCAAACAATGAAAACACATATCTGAAAAACTATCCTTACAATGTAGATTTTTGGAAAAAATACAATGTATTAAAGGAAAATCCAGTTGAAAAAAAATTTGTAAAAGAGATGGAATGGGAAAAATCAATGGAAATCCAATTTGAAGAAAACGCAAGCAGGCATGATAAAAATTAATCAATTATCAAAACATTTTGGCAGTCTGGTTGCAGTTAATAATATCAAACTGGAAATTAACGAACCCGGATTGTACATTTTTGTCGGTGCAAATGGCTCCGGAAAAACAACTCTTTTTAATCTAATAAATGGCTTAATTTTACCCAGTTACGGAGAAATTGTTTTCAACAATACTGCAAAGGGCAACAAGATTGAAGCGTTCACTGGAATATCAACCGAGCCGTTTAAAACCGAGCCATATCTTACCGTTGAGGGAATTGCGGAAATTTCCAGGTTTATTAAAAAAGTACCGAAAAGCGAAATAGAAAAATGGCTTTCGTTTTGGGGACTTCAACAAGCAAAACAAAAGATATTTAAAAACCTTTCAACCGGAATGAAAAAACGTCTCAGTTTGGCCTTGTCGTTGTTTGGTAATCCAAATCTCATTTTCTGGGACGAACCATTTAACGGTCTTGATCCTCTTGGTATAGAAATACTTATTCAGCTTATTTCTAAATTATTGCATCAGGAAAAATATATTTTTCTTTCCACGCATCTTTTGAATGAAATTAGCACAGTAGAAGCAACCTATTTTGTAATGCATGAAGGGAAAATAATTGGGACTGTTCATAAAAACTCAAAAAATAAGAAAACATCAATCCTTAAACTTCTAAAACAAATTTAAATGCTGCAAATAGAAATCAAACTTATAAAAAGCAAAAAATTCATTCTTCCGGCAGTAATTTTATTTTTGGTGCTATTATTCCTGGCATTTACAAATTATTGGGTAGGAGCAAAAAGCAAAGAATTAGAAGGAGCTAATTTAGCGGCTTTTGTTTCCACAAAAGCAACACAATCTACAATTTTGGCTTTGTTTTTTCTTTTTTGGATGCTGCAATTTTCAATTCATTTGCAAAATTCCGGTTTCTACAAAATGCTCGTACTTTTTGGTTGGTTACGAAAAAAACTCTTCATCTATAACATTTTTCAAATTGGTTTGTATGCATTGCTCTTATTGCTCTTAAACTATTTATGTTTTGCTGTACTCAGTTTTTTTTATGGCACAAATCCTGTTCAACTCATTTTTAACAGCGAAATAAATGGACTTTTATCTCAATATTTTTACCTTTTTGCAATCGGCTTATTTGCTGTATTCGTGGGTTATGTTTGGCCAAATTACATTTTAATCCTTCCTGTTTTTATTTACTGGCTTTTTGAAGGTTGGATAAACAACTTTCTTGTCAAACGATTTGAGTTGGATTTTGGTAAGTATTTTCCTCTACAGTCAACTCAACAAATAATTTCTGAAACCATACTTAATTATACTCAAATTCTGACAATTGGAATTTATGCAAGTTTACTATTTGTGTTTTTGAATTTGTCAATTCAAAAAAAAATGTTCGTTTAATAAAATGAGAAAATTATGAAACTTAAACTTCCGATATTCTATAGCCTTGTGTTTATAACTCTCATTTCTGCTAACAACGAATGGGCGAAACATAGAACATACAGCTTTTACCAAAATGCAGAAAATCAGGCTCAGCCCATACGAGAAGAACTCAAAAAAGATAAATTTTTAAGCGATGAAGCTGGTGCCGTAACTTTGGTTATTAACCTTTGGGCAACCTGGTGCGGCCCTTGCCAGAAAGAAATTCCTAAGCTTAACGAATTGGTTAACAAATATGAAAATGAGAATACACTTTTTCTTGCAATTACCGACGAAAAAGAAGATGATGTTTTGGACTGGATTGATCTTCAAAAAAATGAACCTGAATATTTTATGTTATTCGAAAACAAACGACTGATTAACTATGTATTTACTATAAATCCAGACAAACAAATAAAAAAAGGACGAGCACCAGAACTTCTCCCAACTAATTTAATCATCCATAATGACCAAGTTATTTACTATGAACAAGGATACTCAGAAGATAATATTGCAAAAATGGATTCTGTATTAAATAAAATTCAAAACTAATGGCACAAAAAACCTCCCGCTAAACAACCAGCAATTCCGCAGTAAAATTAAAAAAGTAATTACCACGGTCGATCCGCAATAAAAGACAATACATTAACCCAACTTGTTAAAGACACCCCTTAAAAACAAGGAAAATGCACAAATTTCGGTTATATTAATTTTTAAATGCCTGATTATCAGTTGTAATATTTTCAAAAATCATTTGTAGGCCCCGATAATTAAGTTAATGACTTGAAAGCAAAAGTATTTCTTATTTGTAATCTTGTATTCAAAAAAAAGGCAGTTACTTTTTTGTTTGTGTAACTGCCTCATTTTCAAGTAGCGAGAGGCGCGCTACTTTTTATTAACTCATTTGTTCAAAAATCTACAGGCAAACATACTATTAACAGGGACTTTAAGCGATTTTTTCATTTTTATTTTACCTCAATGTAAAATTAAATATTATCTTTGTAAAGGGAATGTGTACCGTATGTGTACCACTTTTATTTTTTGTAAATATCATAAAATCAAAGAATTAAATAAATAAATACTGTTCTGAAAATTTTATAAAAGCGGTACACACTGGTACACACCCACAGTAAATAACTGAATTGTAATGAAATAAGCTAATTTTTTAAATCATATCAGCATGGCAAATTACAGTTTCACACTTCGCAATCAGTACAAACCCGGTACTGAATCAATTCAAAAGGAAATCAGGAAAATGACCGATGCAAAGTCACGGAATCGGAAAATGGAATCAATCTTAAGCACAAAAGAAGTCCCGGTGAGGTTAACAATCGGATTTGACAGAACCCGTCGTTTTCATTGCAAAACCAGCATGAATGTTTATCCTAAACAATGGGACTTTGATAAACAACGAATGAAACCAGCAGCATCCGGATCGCAGAGTTTCAATACGCGGTTGCATACATTGCAGGAAAATATAAAAGAGTACATTGATGAATTGATGTTGCAGCCAGAGAAACCGAGCTATGAACAGTTAAGGGACTTAATACAGGAATATGTAAGCACCAACACGAAACCCCGGTTAACTGAACAGGACAAAACATACTTTCAGGTATATGATGAATTTTTAGAACGAAAAGAAAAGGAATTAAACCACAGGACTATCCAGAAATTCAGAAGCGCAAAAAAGACACTGGAAACGTTCACCGGGAAATATTACAAGCGATTTGATTTTGATGTAATTGATATAAACTTCATTGATAAATATAAATCTTATCTGCTATATGAAGCATACAACCAGAAAATAAAGGAAAAGGACAAAAAGAAGCGTAAAGGTTTCAGGGATGACACCGTGGCAAAGTATATTGAAAATCTGAAAAACTTTTTACGCTGGAGCCATGAACGCGGGTTCCATACGAACACCATTTTCCAACATTCACAATTCAGGGCAAAGAGAGATAAAAACCTGGATATAGTTACAATGACTATCCATGAATTGAAAAAATTCTATGAATATGATTTGTCAGAATTTCCGAGCCTTGAACGTGCAAGGGACTTGTTTTGTTTTCAGTCGTTCACCGGGCAACGATGGGGCGACATATCAGCGTTCAGGAAAGAAGACGTACACGGTGACACATGGATATTTGAAGCACAAAAAACCGGGAAAGAAACAATCATTCCTTTTGTTGGCTATTCGGCCCCGGCAATGGATATTTTGAAAAAATACAACTACGAACTGCCAGTTATCAGCAATCAAAAACTGAATGATTATTTGAAGCTGGCAGCAGCAGAAGCGAAGTTAACACGCATGGTTGAAATAAACCGTTTTCAGGGAGTTAAAAAGTTGAACTACATAAAACCATTACACGAGGTTATTTCTTCTCACATGGCACGAAGAACAGCCGTTTCAATCCTGTTAAACATTTACCGTGTACCGGTTCCACAGGTTATGGAGATAACAGGCCACAGCGATTTTGATACTCTAAAAAGGTATATCGACAAAGACCGTGAAGCATTACGAACCAATTTAGAACAGACCCGGAGCGTTTCCGAATTTATGAAAGTGGTTAAATCAGTAAGTTGAAAATCAATGAATCTTTACGAAACAAAACAAAAATATGGCAAAATAGCCGATTTTATCTCTGATATAGATAATAATAAAAAATTAGTTTTACTACCTTATTCGGAGTTTCTTAAAAAATATAACTCACTGAAAGAAATTGAACGATATAGATTTCTAAATGAATTGAAAAGGTGTATTATGTATGATGAAATATCGAATAAGTACATAATTGATGAATGGACTAAGGTTGATTTACAACGTTTTGTAGTAAGCCAGATAGAAAGTATTGAAAAAAATGTTGAACTGGAAGATAATCTTAATTTTAAAATCAAGATATATAAAGAATTACAAAACTCAATGAACTCAAATTCAAGTATTAGTGAAAAAATAGTTACAATCACTAAAATCAAGATGAATTATTTGAGTTGTGTTGGTAAGGTTATGATTGAAGATGATGATTTATTATTTGATATTGAAAATAAACTTGAATTTTTAAAAACTGCCGAAACAAGACCTATTCCCAATGCAGGGAACATAAATATCCCCCAAAAGTACATTGATTTCTGGATGCAATTCAACACCAAAGAAAATCCTAAAACTTTGAAGCCGTATTTCACCAAAAACGATGTTGAAATATTCCTGAAACAGGCATTCGGTGGTGAACCAAAAAAAACAACATTTAACCCAGATATTACGAGAAAGGAATTGTATCATGCAGCATGGTTGTTTTATCGTGAGAATAAAAGGGATTTAAAAAAAACAGCTATTGCCAGAATAATGAAAAATAATTTTCCAAACCATTTTCCTGATGATTTAAACAAAGAAACTAAAAAAATTCGGGATGGATTAGAACATAATAAGCGTGTATTTCACAAGATTTGACAATCAAAGCACACAAAACAACACACAAAACACATTTTTTGTTACATATTTGTAAATCAAATAGATAGCCATGTAAACACGTGTTAACTTTGGTAAAATTTTAATTTATTTTATCATGAAGTTAACAAAATTCATCAATTCAGAAGACGGTGCGAATGTTCAGATTGTAGCAACCTCCGAAGTATTTAGCAACTTTGCCAACGAGTTAGCAGAATCAACAGCACGGCGAGTTATTGCCGAAATGAACACCCCCGACAATCCCTTAAGCGAAAAAGAAGTATGTAAACAAATTGGTAAAACCCGACAAACATTGGCGAAGTATCGTAGAGAGGGCAAACTTCGCTATCACAGAATCGGACGCGAGATTTATTATTTCCCCAGTCAACTTCGGATCGATATTCAAAACTTTTAATCCGATGAGTACAAAAGAAGAAAGGAGAGCCGACAGATGATACTCTATAAAAAATTGGAAGGCTGTATGCTGAGCCGAATTGTAGGTCGCAACATTACCCACCAGGTTATAAGGAACATAAGGACTTTCCGGCTAAAAATAGTTTCGGCAGGTTATGGAAGATGTCACGAATCTGAATCCATATTCAGAGGCACTTATGAAGAATGTTTGAGGTTTTTAAATAAAAAAAGATTCGACAGATGGTAGGTTGGTTAAAGTTACATCGTAAACTCCAAAATCATTGGTTGTGGAATGAAAAACCATACTCATCCGGGCAAGCATGGACTGATTTGCTTATGTTGGCTAAATACGAAGCCGGAAAAAGTTCCTTCAGGGGAACGCTTTACAAATTACAGCCAGGACAATTAGTTACCTCTGATCAAGCCTTAGCTAATCGCTGGGGATGGTCGCGAAAAAGAGCAAGAAGTTTTCTTCAAATGCTGGGAAAAGATGAAATGTTGAACTACAGAAGGAACAACAGAAGAACCATAGTAACTATTTGTAATTGGGAAGATTATCAGAGTGAACTAAAAGATAAGGGTACAACAGAGGGTACAAGTGAGGGCAAACAGAAGGATACAGAGAAGGTACAACAAAAGGCACAACAGAATCCCAGTGATATTAAGGAGTTGAACGGTGTAAGGGTACAACAGAAGGATACTGACGGGGTACAACAGAGGGTACACAATAATAAAGAAGATAAGAAGATAATAGAAGATATTGTTTCGTACCTGAATTTTAAAACCAATAAAAATTTCAAACCTAAAGCAAAAAAAACACAGGGTTATATTGTTGCGCGGATTAAGGAGGATTACACCCTTGAAGATTTTAAAAAAGTTATTGACATAAAAACCAGCCAATGGAAAGATGATCCTAAAATGGATTCGTTTTTACGCCCTGAGACACTTTTTAGCGGCAAATTTGAAAGTTATCTTAATGAAAGAAACATCAAATCTGTAAACGGTAAAGTAAAATTACCACCAAAAAAAGAACCGGTACGATGAAGAACACGAAATCAAATAATGACGAAATTAATGCCATGTACGGTAAAGTACCACCACAGGCAGTTGAAGTTGAGGAGGCTGTTTTAGGAGCCTTAATGTTGGAGGCAGAAGCGTTTGAATCAGTTGCCGGTATCATTAACACCAATAGTTTTTATAAGGACGAACATCAAAGGATTTTTGACACAATAAAATCAATAGTTGCCGAAAATAAGCCGGTTGACTTACTAACCGTTACCCAGGAGCTTAAAGATCGTGATATATTAAACGACATTGGAGGCCCCGGAGAAATAACCCGTTTAACAAGTAAGGTTGCAAGCGCGGCACATATTGAATCACACGCCCGTATTATTGCCGAAAAACATTATTTGCGGGAGTCGATACGTAATGCCACAGAGATAATTGAACTTTCATATTCAGATCAGGATGTTGAATTAATTATTGATCAGTGGAAGGTTGCTGGCGAAGGGCTGGAAGATATTTTTACTATTGCAGACACAGGGAGCCACATTAAACAAGTCCTGAAAAATACGATTCAGGCTATTGAACAGGATGCTGCCAAAGCCAGCGAAAATAAAACAACAGGCATTCCCACCGGTTTTACAGGACTTGATATAAATACCGGAGGCTGGAAAGGCGGAAACCTCATTGTAATGGCAGCACGTCCCGGAGTTGGTAAAACATCTTTAGCACTTCACTTTGCCATGGAAGCTGCAAAAGCCGGTTACTGGATTAATATTTTTAGTCTTGAAATGAATAAAGAAGACCTTGCAAGAATATTAATTGCAACAGCCAGCGGAGTTTACCGCAGTGATATTCGGGACGGTTTTATAAAAAGGGAGGACTGGAAGCAAATAAACCAGGCAGTGGCAATAATTGAAAAATTACCTATCATTTTTCGGGATGCCGCTGGAATGAATATTAATCAAATCAAATCAGTAATCCGAAAAAACAAGAAAAACGGACGGTGTGATTTTGCGATTGTGGATTATTTACAACTGGTTAAATCTGCATCACCTAAAGCAATTCGGGAGCTTGAAGTTTCTGAAATCAGCAGGACATTGAAAACAGCAGCATTGGCCGAAAATATTCCAATACTGGCACTTTCACAATTGAATAGGGATGCAGACGGGCAAATGCCTAAGCTTTCGCATTTGCGAGAATCCGGGGCCATTGAGCAAGATGCTGACATTGTTATTTTCCTGGTAAAGGATGGAAACAATATAAGGTTTTCAGTTGCCAAACATCGCAGAGGACGTTTGTGCGACATTGATATTTTCCACAATGAAGAAATGACAAAATTCTCAGAGATTCCTAACTATAATTCACCCTATCCTGCTGACAATCCTAAAGAAACTAAAGACCCATTTTAAAATATGATACCATGATAAAAACAATACAATTGCCATTTGTCGGTAACAGAAAAAGTAAAATCAAATATTAACAGTTAAAAAAGTAAAATCATGAAGAAAGTAGATTCATTTAAATGCAGTTATTGCGGCAAACTTTTCGATGCAAAAGATTCATGCCGGTCGCACGAGTACAGATGTTATTTTAACCCAAAAACAAAAAGTTGCGCTTCATGTGCATTTCTCAGGTTTGATAATTATCGTTACAAACCGAGCCGTTTAATGGCGGTTCGCACGTGTATGCACAATAAGGATGTTACCCGGAAGATGAAAACCAGGTGTAAGGAACACTTCCCGAAATCAGAGCTAAATAGTGACACAAAGGTTAAAGAACTTGAGGCTGACTATAAGCCAATCCCTTATGTGAAAAGTTACCTGGAAAAATTAGATATTGAACCCATCGGCGATATTTCTATCAGACAATGTGAGGTAATCTGGGAAGGGTTCACTGAGCCCAATTATAACTTGCTAATTGCGGAGGCCTATATTAATAAACTGGTAAGCGCAGTTGGCTATAAGATTTTATTCTTACATGAATCAGAACTATCCAGTGACCTCACTGTGATTGAGGATAATGAATTGGAAAACCACATAAATCTTTATCTGGATGAAATAGGTGATATAATTACACTTTTTGAAAACAAAGACTTTGAAAAAGAAGAAGTGAACAAAATAATTAATCAGGCAGCCGCAGAGTTGAATGTTTTAATATCGCTACCACACTTGTTGATAAAACAAGGTGAGATTGGATATAACTTAAAAATGGCAGAAGCAAATGAATTGATGGCTGATGAAGCCAGTGCTTATTATTTCAGTCAGAATGCAAAGCATATGAAAGGGCTGGGAGGAATAGGCGACCTTATGATGAAGGAATTTAATACGAAGCTTCCGGGTAATTTATTTGACGACATGGAAGAAAAATATTACGATTGGTGCATAAAAAAAATAAAACAATTCTCGCCAGGATTGAGGAAACGGTTACTTAAGGCTTTGGAACTTTCAGAACAATGGAATGAGCATAACCTATCTGATGCAGATAACTTTGATGCACCTTTTTAGCCTACTACAGACGGAATCTTGTTCTCTTTAACAAGTGAATGAGATTCCTGATTTTGAATTTATAGCAAAGTATTTAAAGCATAGAATCAATGCGATAGAACAGGTCAGATATTAGTTGAAAAAAATTGAAAATTAAATGCAAAAATTATGAGAAAAAAGTTTAAAAGCGGACAATCACGTTTAGTCAGTGCTTCAACCAGAATACCCCCGGAATGGATTGAGGAAGCAAAGTATTACGATGGAGGTATCTCTGAGTTTTTGCGTGAGGCTTTATACCAGTACAAATACAACAGACATTTGTTTAAATTCAGGGAAAACCTGGAAATGATAGCCGGTGAAATCCTGATTCTAACCAAATGGAAAGAGAAGGGCCATCCGGCTGGGGCAAAATGGACTGAGAGACATGACCAGATGCTACAATATTATGAGCGATGCTTTGAGATTTTAGAGAACAGCCCGTTCAACGAAAAACAGCATTGACAGCGATTAGCATTATGGAGTATTTCTGTAGAAGTCTTATTCATTTGGTTTTTTCTTGAATCCTTAAATATTTACATGAAAACGATGGAAGCCAAAAATACAATGATAACCATAAGTCTCAATCTGTCTGTAATATTCAAAATTTAGATAGACTTTTGTCTATTTGGATAGTAAATAATGTAACAATTTTTAAATCATATTATTCTATATCAGCTAATTGTAAGTGTCTAATGCGATATTAAAACAGAGCTACATTCATAACATTAGCTTATAAAAGTACTGAAATTAAGCAAGATAGAAATGTAGTTGAAATGAATACAAAGAAATAACTATATTGTTACCATTCAGTTTGATTATATTTCAATCATCATGTTTGAACGATATATTTTAGGAAGCAACTTTGAGCGAATAGAGAGAAGATTTAATATGGCAAAACTGCCTGACGTAGATTATTTTCCTTCATATAACATTGCACCGGGGGATGGTTGATAATTGCAATGTTATTATTAACTACCGAAGCCCAAAAGATGTACTTACGAGGTAAAAGGTATGAGAATGAAAAGAAAATACAAGAAGGTACTGGCGCAAATCAAAGCACAAAGTCGCAGACTATTCAAAATGACCAGTCTGCGAAATTTGATTACCCGAACAACACCACTGCCCGGAAAATTGGAAAAGAATACGGAGTTGCACCGAGTACAATACAACGTGATGCCTGGTTTGCAAAAGGAGTTGATGTTTTGCCGAAAAAGCTTCCCATTACTATTAAGCGTACTTTTTAATCCTTTTATTTTTGAGGCATTTTAATATTATCCGAATTAGAAATCACGCTACCCAGCATTTTTTGATTTAATTTATTAAAGTTAAGAACAGTTTCACCATAAAATATTGATATTCTATCGAAAATTTCAATATAGCTGGTTGGAGTACCGTTTAACATTATTACTTTATGCAAGTCTGATTCTTCTATTAAAAAATCTTGTTTTGGTGCATTCTCTCCCGGTTTTAACTTTACCCATAAGTTTAAATCATTATTAGCATAAGATGTTACTTTTTTTGTTAATACTGAAATTGTAACTCTACTCTTACCAAAAATAAGTACCTCTTTGTCGAGGTCTGAATAAATTTCGGTTTTTGAAGGATTCCCCTGTAGTTTGATAACTACCTCTTTTGGTGAACCAATTGTATAATATTTCTGGCCTTTCAAACAGTTAATATTTAAAGCTGTGAGAATAAAAAGGATAAGGAATAGTCTGAATGTTTTCATCTGAAATGTGATTTTAAGTGTTACTAATAAATTTGGTTCTTTGATATTTTTTTTTCTGATTTTTCAGTTTATAAAAACCCTTCCGGTATTTTCCGGTTTTAGGATTCACAACACGGACAAACATCCCTTTTCGTTTTTTATTGACATCATACAACAAAATCCGATTTATTCTTAGCATCAGTTTCTCAAACTCTATTACCGGTTCATCTGTAAAAAGAGAATTGTTGCTGTTATGAACGTGCCGTGCAATGTGCTTAACATGCAGTCCTTCCCGTTTAGCTTTTTTGTCGGAAAGGATTTTGATTATGGATTCTCTGAGGTTCATAAAAATTCTGCTCTAATTTAATTAGTTTTGTTTCCCCAATTTTTTGAAAATATGTCTTTGATTTTTTCTTTAAGGTATTTTATCACTTCTTTATAATTACCAAAAAGTTCAAGAGTAATTATGAATGCAATTATTCCAGCTATCACATGTCTTGCAGAAACCCATTCATCATCCTGATCAAAATTTCCCCATGTTTCTGGTATAAAAAATAAACCCTCCATAATCAAAAAGAAAAAAATAGCAAAATAGCCCATGTATCCTCCAGTCATAATAATTGACATAGATGTATATTTCTTTATCCCCAAAATTCTGTCATCCTCTATTCTGTCCCTAAAGGCCGCATACGTTAATATTATTGCGGAAGAAAGAAGCCATAAAGCAATTATGATTAATGATATAAACGCAAAAATAAATGCTTTATCCATATTTAAGAATGACCTGATAGAATGAAAAATACCAACCAGAATATTTAAAGGCAAGCCTAAATCAGTGCTCAAATATCTCATTTGCACCTTTTTTATAACTAATATAAAACCTATCGGGGCCATCAAAAAGAAAATATTTCTGCTGGTATTTTGCTTTTTCTCCACAAAATTCCGGGTATTTACTTTCTGTAAACTCAGGTTCAGGATAATTGGATATTTCTGTTACCCAAAAATCGGTTTTTATTGACTTGAAGCTGTCATGCATGGTTTCATTAAAGCCATAGGCTATAATATTCTTAATAGTTAAAGGAGTGGAATTAGCAGTAAAACTTTTGGTGGTGATTTTCTTTTTCGTTGGAAATCTAAATAGGCCACAATCCCTAAACAATGAATTTTTCAGGCCGAAACCGCTAAAGGTTTTTCCAGCCTTCGCCGGGATACAAACAATATCCTGCTCCATCGTAGTAACTGCATATCCTTCTGAAACGGTTGATTTGTTTTTCGTGGTAAGAGATGATAAAGATGAAATAGAATTTACTGTTGAACTTGCACTGCCAAATCCATCAAAATAATATCCGTTTAACAAAGCTGTTGAAATTCCCTTATAATAACTGGAAGTGGTCGTTCCTCCGAAACTAACACTTGATGATGAAGATTCTGAAAAAGTTCGATTTTGAAAATAGGTATTTGCAATACCATTGAGTATTAAATGTGATTTTTTCAGGTCAACAAAAATATCGGATTCTGTTTTATTAAAAAGCTGGAAACTGCTGTTACCGTAATCATCCCAGAAATTGTAAACTACTTTTACATCATCATTTTCAAACACCATACCTTCAGGAACATTTTGAACGTCTTTTGATTCAGTTTTATAAAGTTGATAAAACGTTGTTGTGGAACATCCACTTAAAAGAAAAACTACTAAAAGAAATAAGTGTACTTGTGATTTCATAATTAATTGATTTTTAGTTAAAAATTGGATTTTTATTTTTATTTGTTTTTAAGAAAGTTAACTATTTCTTTTCTTCCCAGTTCTTCTGCCAATTCAAGAAAGGATTTTCCTTTTTTGTTTTTTGCTATAAGCCGCCATAGAATCAATCCACCCTGTTCAGCACCCAGACCATGTAATCGTTTAAATTCAGAAACATCGTTTAGCTCGATGGCACTGAACATTTTTTGAGCAGTAAGGTGAGCTGTCTGAATCCGAGAAATGTCTTCCATTTCTGAGTAATACTTATCTTCCCAGTCTTTAAATTTAGACATATACTTTATTTTTTAAGCTCTATTCTTTGCATAGTTCCAGTCCATTTATCTATTCTCAGATAATTACTTCTAATCTCATACCTATGGGCAAACGCATATATTAATGCCGAAATAATGAGTCCTCCGGCAAAAATTACGGCAGCGATGATGATTTTATTGCTTTTAGTTTTCAACTCCTCTTTTCCTGGGTTATACCCATTTATTACTAATCTAAAGACATCAATATATTTCGGAGCAATAATAATGACATAAGAACGACCAGCCCTACGCAAAACAAATTCATTGTCACTTAAAAAATATCCGTTCCTGCTTCTTTCTTCCTCCTCCTTTTTAAAAGTTGGAATTTGAAGTGAGTATCCCGGTAATGGTTCTTCGTTTCCTTTAACTCTTTGCATAGGAGACAATCCCGCAACCTGATTATAATATATAAGCTCAGCTCTTATTAAGGCCTGCTTTTTCTTTATGTTTTCTATCTTTATTCCTCGCGGGTAAAATCCAAAAGCCAGATTTAACAATTTTTGTTTAATATCTAATTCAGGGTTTAAACTTCTTCCCTCAAGGTGAGCTAATAGATCAGAACGATAATCAATCTTAACTCCCAATTTTTTAATTCGTCTCTGTAAATCATAAACAGACCACAAAGGGCTGATTCTGGAGTATCTATCAACTAAAAAATTATATATTGAAGTCATACTCAAAAAAACTTAAATTTTCGACCTGATTTTTTCACAAAGTGGTATAATTGCTCATCATCGTATATCATTAATACTAAGCTGTAAGTAGTACAATTAAACACACTAAATAATTGTTCATCATCCGGGGGCAACCTAAATGTATCTCCAAACCCCAATACAAAAAAATCATAAAAACGATAGACGTAATTTCCCGCATCTCTTAACCAAAAATCTCTTTCCCAAATAAAAGGGATTATTTCTTCTTTCATAAAATTGTTAAAATCTTCTTCTATTCCGAATGATTTAATTTCATCAATCAAGCCTAATGCTCTATAGGCTGCACCTTGTTTATTTTTTGATTCTTTGTAGGAATATAACATAAACTCAGCAGTTGTTCTGCCTTTGTACTGCTTTTCTAATTCTAACATAGTTGGTGTTGTCATTTTTTTTAATTAAAGTGTTTTATTCTCTATATTTAAATCTAATCTAATTGGTTTTATCTGTAATGAGAATCATTTATATTATGGATTCCAGAATATTCATCAGTGATTCTCCATTAATTTTTTTACAAATTCTTTCGCCTTCTTTTCCAGTTCAGTTAAGTCTCCGTTGTTTTCAATAGTGAAATCATAAGAAAAATGCTCCACATTTTCATCAGATTTATTTTTTGGAACATTAATGTTTTTTCTTAGTATCAGGAGAGAATGGCATTTATCCCCGAAATATGAAACAAACTTTTGAATTTCGTCTGATTCTCTGCAATGGATAAAATAAATAACGCGGTTTTTATCATCTTCTTCCAATTTTCGGTGATTGGTTTCAATTTTTTCAACCATATATTGAAACGGCCCATTGTTATAATTACTCCAAATCCTTTTTATTTCGGATAAAAATAACCTTGCTTCATCGGTTTTCCTGCCATCCCAGCCGAGGTGTTTTTTTGCAATTTTTTTTACCTTATCAATGGTTGACCAGTTGTAGCATTTATAAGGATAGTTCTTTTTAAAGAACTTAACGAACTGGTCTTTTCCACTGGTGGCTGCGCCGTTGATAATTAAAATTTGCATTCTTTTAAACCTTATTCACAGTAATAATTCATTGAAATGCTGACTCCAATTACTTTTATCCCTTTTTTATTCGTAAGACATCTTTCATTTCAGGATAAAACAAAATTATACTCATCAAAGCTGCCACGGCCAGCCCTATCGAATTACGTTTGTTGGGATTGAATGTTATATTCCTGACATAAAAAGGACTTCTAAATTTTTCATATTTACTTAATTTCCAGGATATTTCTTGATTAGGCTTTCCAGGTTCTTTTTGATAAAGTTTAAATTCAAAACTTGCTCCTACACCAATTATTATTCCTATTGCAATAGCAATGAATAATTTAACTACTATTCTTTTCATTGAATTATTTTTATTTATGGTTTTACAAAATTTGCCTGACCAATTTAATTGATTTAAAAAATCAAATAATCCTTCCCTTGTCTGTCTATTTAATCTTTTGTTTATTTCTCCAATCACTATTTGTTTTTCAATTCCAGTTGTCTTATCATCAATCAGGTAAAAGGCATCCTCTAACTTTTCAATGGATTGGCTTTCCATTACAAGTTCCAATAATTCATTAATTTCTCTTTTCCCGGCTTCGTCCAGAGGCATATTCTTTTTAGCGTACTGGACTATTTCGTTCTGAATTTTTTTGATTGACTGTTTTGTATCATGTTGACCGAGATTATACCCCATTTTCAGGGCTTTAATCCGATTTTTAATAAAAGTGTGGTTAAAGTGTGTTTCTTTTTTCTTTGGCTCGTTCTCAATCTTCTCCTGTAACTCTGCCTCTTTTTTATCATTCTTGCTTTTTTCTTTTAGTTTTTTAAGGAAATCATCCAAAAAAATAGGTTCTCTCGATTTTTCGTTCATATTTGTTGTCATACTATACTTTTTTTATTTTAAGTATCTGATATACCTGAATTGTAGATATTTCATCAATTTTTGAATTTTGATAAACCTTTAGTTTTTATTGACATTCAAATATAAAAATTTCAGACTATAGTCCGTAGATAAAAATTAATTATTGCCTGACTTTTACGCTGACTAAAGTCAGATAACATGGTAATATCAGTATTCGGCAAAGTGTTACGGGAACTCCGGGAAGGGAAAAAACTATCCCAGGAAAAATTAGCTGAATACTGTGACCTTGACCGAACGTATATTTCTTTGCTGGAAAGAGGCCTTCGGCAACCAACCATATCAACCATCTTTAAAATTGCTGATGCGCTGGATATTTCCCCATCTGAATTGGTTAGAAAGGTGGAATTGGAAATTGGTTCATAAACGAATGGAGAATAAATTAGTTCCATTTGAATCCTGTTAACGTTTTTAAATCATTCAGACTTTCCAATGTCGGTTTTAAATACTCGTTTAGATTAAAATCATTTTCACTAATTTCCTCTGAAAAACTTTCCATCCAGTCGGTTGGCCGGGTAAAAAAGGAACGCACGTTGAAATAATAACCCGGTAAAACATCATATTTGTCATTATGAGAAACCAAATCAGTTGCCACATTAAAGGCCGTATATGCATTTAGCTCATTGTTTTCCTGATAACTCTCTATGCGTTCCGAAACAAACTGTTTTAGTTTTTCAAGATTTTTAACCTTACTGTGTATTGGCCTTTTTTCGGGTATTTTCAGACTAATTTTTAGTATTTGGCATAACAGCGGAAACATATCATCATGCGGAATTTTGAACTCCCGCAGTTTATTACATTTCACACCAAACAAATTTGAAAAAGAGAATATTTGTTTAGCATCACTCATTACATTGATATTTTTGTTTTTGTCATGAGTATATTTCAGTTTCATCGTTTTTTTATTGAATAATACCCCATTGGAGCATAATTTTTTGACAAAACCAACTTCAAATGATAATGCATGAGTTCTGTTATAACTGTTTGTTATTCTTATAAATGGAAGCCATGTTTCCTGTTCCCAGACATTAAAGTTTACATCTTTATGAATGAGGTCAATGTTTACCGATGAAAGAGTTTTGGGTGCAATAATTCTGAATGGGATTAATTCTTTTTCATCAAAAGATGGAAACAATTGTTTGAAAACATCTATTCCCATTTTCAGGGCTTCTTTATTTGGAATTAGCCTGTAATTATTGCTTACAATGGAAATAACCTGCCCGGATTCCTTTTTACATACTAACTTGTACTTTGGAATCTCCTTGCCAATGCTATTTTGTGAATTGGAAGAAGAAGGGGGTACTGCAATAAGTTTTTGTAACTCAACATCGAATAATACATCTTCAATCCGGTCAACTGGTTTGTCAAAATCTATTGTTGTCATTTTTCTTGTTTTATTGGTTGCTTAAATATTTTTTTGTGGATAAATTCCTCTACCTCATCTCTCGATATACCATATTTTTTCAGTCTGCTGATTATTGATTTGGTGTCGTAACTCAATGTTGAACATGCATCTAAATATTCACCAGCCAGCTTATTAAACTCAATTTCTTTACCTGTATAGCGAAACGGAAGTCTTAAAACATCTGAAATTCCATAATTTACCGGTAAGTCAATGCTTCTTAAAATACTGTCATCCTGAAAAAACCAGGTTGTAACAGTAACCGTAGTTTCATTAATAGTCATGAAGTCATCACCCACTGAAACTTTTGTTTGCACCCGTGGCCGGTCTTGTACCAGGTGCAAGAAATGGGCAAATGAAATGGTTATTCTACCGGGGCCCAATGCTTTGCAGTATAAAGTTTTTTTTGCTCCTTCAATGGAAAACTCTACTTCGTTGGTTTTTATGGTAATCTCACAATAGGGCAGGTTTTTCATCCATGTTTTTTTCATTCCTGCCTTGAGAAACTTTAATACTTCCCGCAAATCTCTCGTCTTGCAGGAAAATGCAGCTTTAACGACACCTGCCGGTGATATTAGGTTCATTTTTAAGTTTTTTGATTGTCAGCTAACCCTTTTATACAATAGAAAATTTCATTTTCCATTGCCTTTAAACCGACTTCATTTAAGGAAACGTTCATCATCTGCCTGTCAGAAATTCCCAAATGATGTTTATAAAACAGATTATCCTCATTGCGGCAGAAGAATTTTACCTGCCAGCCTTTTTCATCGGCCTGTGCCAGTAATTTTTGAATATCATTTGCGGTGAAATCGGTAGAGGCATTTTCAAGTCCATCGGTAAAAATGGCAAAAAATACCTGATCGTTGGATTTTATGTGGTTCCTGGTTTTCATGAAGGTTAATCCAATTGCATCATACAGTGCAGTGCATGAGTTCGGTAGATATTCATTTGGTTTAATTTTTTTTAATTCATCTGTGCTCTTAGAAATAAATCGAAATTCAATTTCATCGTTAAAGGTACACATTGTGAACTTAATTTCTGAATCGGGATTGCTTTTTTTTATTTTTTTTATCGCTTCAACCTGTTCGTTATAGCTCGAAACTACTTCTTTTTTCAAGCTATGCATAGAACCACTCTGGTCTAAAATAAAGGCGTAATGAATAATATTTTTCATGGTTAAACCTGTTTTGATTTATAGGTTAATGTCAGAAACCGGAAAATGTCACCCTCTAAAACTCATTTTTTTTTATAATTTTGAACAACATAAAAAAATCAAAATGAGTACTGAACCAACCCAATGGATTCAAGCCGAAGAAGACTTTCATAAATGGATTGAAAACCCGAAGTTGTATCCTGAAAACCCGGATAACAACCTGCGAAAATCTATTCATATCTATTTCAGGAGAAAATATCATGACCTACTAACTCCAATTACCCGGTGGGTATTTGAAAGATTACAAATAGATGATTTGTTGCAGGCAGAAATAGAGGCAGAAATTCCTTCTGATGTTGTTACTGAACAGGAAACGATGCCGTTAGAATTTGAAATTCGTTACAGGAGAATAGCAAAAAATTACTCTGATGAAAATAACCGGATTTTAGCAGGCTTATGGAAAGACAACAAAAAGGTAATTTACGAATTTTATGAAGCTGAATTTTCAAAAGTGGCGTTTATGGTCATAAAAAACAGTGGTACAATTGAGGATGCTAAAGACATTTTTCAGGATGCTATGGTTATTCTCATGGATAAGTTCACATGGAATAAACTTGACCTTGCTGAATGCAGATTGGGAACCTATATCTATTCAATTAGCCGTAATCTCTGGTACGAGAAACTGCGAAAGCAAAAGAAAGAAAATGATTTTGCAGATATAAAAAGATACGATACAGTTGACATCTCTGTTGAATACTACGAGGAAGAACCTGATATGTTTGAATTGGTAAGCAAAGCCATTGACTCACTTGGCGACCCTTGTAAAACGTTACTCGAATTGTTCTATTTTGAAAATCATTCCTGGGAAAGTATTGCATCGATCATGCGATATTCATCGGCAGCAAGCGCAAGGAACCAGAAGTATAAGTGTTTGGAGAGGATTCGTAAACAGATTAACATGAAACAACAGTGAGCTATAAAAAAGAGGATTAATCTGTATATCAACAATTTAATCCATTCAATAATTAGGGTAACCAGTCTGTAATACTATATAGTCTTAGTCAAACCAATTAGAATTTGATTATTTTTCATAACAGGTTAAAAAAGGGCGACAACATTATCGCCTTTTTTGTACCAAAACATGGGTATGTGTACCGTATGTGTACCACTTTAAAAACAAAAAACCTGCAAACTATTAATTTGCAGGTTTTTAAGTGGTCTTAAATGTAGCGAGAGGCGGACCCGAACCGCCGACCTCGTGATTATGAATCACGCGCTCTAACCAGCTGAGCTACCTCGCCATAATTTTATTCAGAACTTCAAAAAAGTTTGCTCTGCCCACCTTCCCGAAATAAATCGGTGCGCTCCCCGCCCGTATGACTCCGTTCGGACGGGTAACCAGCTGAGCTGCCTCGCCATTTCCTTCCAAATTTTCGAGGTGCAAATATAGTATTTATTTTTTTTGACCATGAAGAATTGTTGAAAAATCGGACAAATTTAATGGGTTGTTGTTTCTTTAAAACAGAATACCTATATTGCCAAAAAACAGAACATGGCAGAGAAGGTTAAAGTTCAATTTGAATATGTAATCAATTGTTCCCCTAAAGTGTTGTTTAACAGGCTAAGTACGGCATCGGGTCTGGCCGAATGGTTTGCCGACGATGTGCGTGTTCAGGGAAAACGATATACATTTTTCTGGGAAGGATCGGAACAAACTGCTGAAATGACCCTTCGAAAGGAAAACCGGCTGGTACGTTTCAGCTGGATTGATGAAGATGACACCTGGTTTGAATTTAAAATTTCGCAGGACGAATTGACCGGCGACGTATCCCTGATTGTAGTGGATTTTTCTGAAGAAGATGAAGTTGACGAAACCCGCGAGCTTTGGAATACACAAATTTCCGACCTGAAACATATTCTCGGTTCCTGATGAAGGATGCTTTTACCTGCTGTTTCAGCACCTGTTTCTTTCCTGAATGCTAATTCAGGATTAAAGCGAGCTCATCTTAACCTTTTTTTGCTTTTCTTGTCCTCAAAATAACTTAGTTTTGTATATGTTTTACTATTTTGAAAGGTATTGATGAAGAGGTTACACTGGTACATCATAAAATCGTTTTTAGGGCCATTTTTTATGACCTTTTTTATTGTGGTGTTCGTTCTGCTCATGCAGTTCCTCTGGAAGTATGTAGATGACCTTGTGGGCAAGGGACTTGATATGGATTTGCTTGCCGAAATGCTTTTTTATGCTTCTTTCGGGCTTTTGCCTTTCGCCTTTCCTCTGGCTATGCTGCTGGCATCAATAATGACCTTTGGTTCGCTGGGCGAAAATTACGAACTGGTTGCTATGAAGTCGTCGGGTATATCCCTTTTTCGCATCATGAAACCCTTGCTGTTTATTGCTCTTATAGTTACCGTCACTGCCTTTTATTTTGCCAATAATATTCTTCCACATACCAACCTAAGGTTCACCACACTGCTGTGGAGTGTGAAGCAGCAGCGTCCTGAACTTGTGCTTCAGGAGGGGGTTTTTACCAACGAAATTGATGGCTACAGCATTCGTATCGGGAGTAAGGATAAAAAGACAAATGTGCTTTACGATTTGCTGATTTATGACCATACCCGCAACAAAACCAATGAAAGTGTTACCATGGCCGATTCGGGGTTTCTGCGCATAACCGAAGATAAAAAGTATATGGTGCTGAACCTGTACAATGGCATAAACTATATGGAGGAAGGCACCCAGAACCGGCGATCGGCAGAAACCTACCCATTCAGGCGCGATAAGTTTGAAGAACAGACCATACGTGTGAAGGTACAGGGATTTGATTTTAACCGGCGCGATGATAATATTTTCAGAAATACTTACCGGATGCTGAACATTGCCGACCTTCGGTTTATGGAAGACTCGCTGGGAACCGATTATTACAACAGACTCCGGAATTTTATGATGCAGATAAGGCTGAATTCGCCGGTAAACCAGAAAATTCACGACTTAACCGCACCACACGACTCACTGAAACGCAACATCGTAATTCAGCCCGATTCTGTTTTTGATTTCAATGCCTTTTTTGAAAACCAGGACAAATGGGTAAAGGCAGAAATAACCCAGTCGGCACTGGCCGAAGCCCGGAATAATGTGCAAACATTGAATATGTATGACGATGAACTGTATAACCGGAAGAAATACCTGAACCGCTTTTCCATGGAGCGGCACCGGAAATATACTTTGTCAGTTGCCGTTCTGATTTTCTTTTTTATAGGAGCACCTCTTGGCGCCATTATCCGAAAAGGGGGGCTGGGTATGCCTGTGGTTGTTTCCATTTTATTGTTTATTGCCTATTATATTGTTTCCATGACAGGAGAGAAATCGGCTAGGGAAGATGTTTGGGAAATGACGACTGGAATGTGGTTTTCTACGCTCATTTTTCTTCCCATAGGTATCTGGCTCACATACAAAGCGGCAACCGATGCTGCTTTAATGAGTACGGAAACTTACGGTAAGTTTCTTGAAAAATTTGGGCTGGGAAAGTGGAGTAAAATGTTTAAAAAACAGTCATGAAAATATTACAGGTTACAAATAAGGTTCCTTATCCTGCCAACGATGGCGGCGCTATTGCCTGTATGAACCTGACCCGTGGCTTTGCCCTGCTGGGGCACGATGTTACTGTGCTGGCAATGAATACCCGAAAGCACCACACCGATTTGTCGGATATTCCCGAATCGGTAAAAGACTGGGCTGAGTTTCGACTGGTCGATGTTCCGGCAGGTATTTCTGCCATTGCAGCCACCGTCAATCTGCTCTTTTCAGGAAAACCATACAATGCAGTCAGATTTATTTCCGATGCCTTCTCAAAAGAACTGAAAAATGTTTTGGAACAAAAGGATTTTGATATTGTGCAACTGGAAGGCCTGTATGTATGCCCTTATATTCCACTGATTCGGAAATACTCCAAAGCAAAAATTGTTTACCGGGCACACAACATCGAGCACGAAATTTGGGAACGCACAGCCTCCTTAACCCGGGGAATAAAAAAAACTTACCTGAAAATTCTGGCCCGGCGAATAAAAACATTTGAACGGGAGTTTTTAAATCAATACGATCTGATAGTTCCCATTACCGAGCGAGACGGAATCATTCTCGACAAACTCGGCAACACCAGGCCTGCACATGTCTCTCCCACTGGAATCGACACCACAGTCCTTATTCCTCACTCCAAAAAACTGGAGCATCCTTCACTGTTTCATATTGGTTCGCTGGAATGGGCACCCAATCAGGAAGGAATGATATGGTTTATCGACAAATGCTGGCCAAAAATTCATGAAAAATTCTCCGATTTGAAATTTTATATTGCCGGAAGGAAAGCTCCCGACTGGCTGGTTCGCAGGTTTAAAGCCCCGAATATTGTTTTTATGGGCGAAGTTGACGATGCCTATCAGTTTATAAATTCCAAATCGATTATGGTGGTTCCGCTCTTTTCGGGAAGCGGTATGCGTATTAAAATTATTGAAGGGATGGCGCTTGGAAAACCTATTGTATCAACTCCCATTGGCACTGAAGGCATTTCAACCCAGTCGGGTAAAAACATTTTAATTGCAGACAACGAACAGGAATTTATATCTGACATTGAACGACTGATTACCGATAATGAACTGTTTCTTTCAATCAGCAGAAATGCCATTGAGTATATCCAGGAAAAATTTGATAACTTAGCCCTCGCCGGTGCACTTACCGGTTTTTACGAAAAGCATATTCCATGATTTTAAAATGGTTATTCTGGATATTTTTTTCTCTCCTGGTTTATGCCTACCTGGGTTATCCGCTTATTCTTTTTATTATCACACGTTTTCAGAAGAAAAAGAAAAATAGGGGAAAGAAGCCAGCAAATTACGAACCGGATGTTTGCCTCTTTGTAACGGCATACAATGAAAAAGATTTTATAAGGCAAAAAGTAGAAAATTCATTTCAACTCGACTACCCGCGTGAAAAAGTGCAGTACGTATGGGTTACCGACGGTTCCGACGATGGTACTTCCGATTTGCTTCAGGAGTACGAGCGTCTTGAAGTTTACCATGAACCTGCACGCTGCGGGAAAATGCATGCCATGAACCGGGGAATGCAGTTTGTGAAGGCTCCCATCGTTATTTTTTCCGATACCAATACACGCTTGAATAAACAGGCCATCAGGGAAATTGTGGCTTGTTTCAGTAACCCCAAAACAGGTTGTGTGGCAGGCGAAAAACGCATTATGGAGAAAAGGGCTGATGCGGCTGCTGCAGCGGGCGAAGGCCTTTACTGGAGGTTTGAATCGTGGGTGAAAAAGATGGATGCCGAGTTGAACTCGGCAGTGGGGGCTGTGGGTGAGCTGTTTGCCATCAGGCGCGACCTTTTCGAAGAGGTTGAAATCGATACCATTCTCGACGATTTTATTATTTCGCTGCGGATTGCTCAGAAAGGATACAAAATCGATTATACTCCCAACGCGTATGCCGAAGAAACTGCATCGTTAAATGTAAAAGAAGAGTTGAAAAGAAAAATTCGTATTGCCGCAGGCGGAATTCAAACTTTATTCAGGTTGAAAGATTTGCTGAATCCTTTTAAATACAGTGTGCTCTCATGGCAGTATTTTTCTCATAAAGTACTTCGCTGGACACTGGCTCCCATTTCGCTTTTTCTGCTGTTGTTTACCAATGCAGCTATTGTTTTTACCAACGGTACAGCAATCTCGCTGAATTTTTATGCCCTGTTTTTCTATGTGCAGGTTGTATGTTATTTACTTGCATTGGTAGGCTGGTATTTAGAGAACCATGAACTGCGTTTGAAACTGCTTTTTGTGCCTTACTATTTTCTGGCCATCAACTACGCTGCCATTCGCGGTATATTCAGGTATTTCAGGGGAAAGCAACCTGCCAGCTGGGAAAAATCAAAAAGAGCCGGTTCAGTTTAAAGAAATGGATAAGTTGTTATTTCATTAGCCTATCATGGACAATAATCAATTTTATTGTCGATTATTTGTTATAATTTTGCCTCCCATTTAAAGCAGGGACAACCATGACAGATATAAAATTGAATACCATTCCCGAAGCAGTTGCAGCCATAAAAAACGGTGAGTTTGTGATTGTTGTTGATGATGAAGACCGTGAAAATGAAGGCGACCTGATTATTGCTGCCGAATGTATTACTCCCGAGAAAATCAATTTTATGGAGACACAGGCACGCGGGCTTATTTGTGCGCCCATCACTTACGAGCGTTGCGAAGAGCTGGATTTGCCGATGATGGTTACTCAAAATACCTCCATACATGCCACTCCGTTTACCGTTTCGGTCGATTTGCTTACCCACGGATGCACAACAGGAATTTCTGCCTACGATCGTGCACAGACCATTCTGGCTCTGGCGCGCAAAGAAACCAAACCTGAGGATTTGGGACGTCCCGGCCATGTTTTTCCACTCAGAGCACATGCACGCGGGGTTTTGCGCAGGGCCGGTCATACAGAGGCTACTATCGATCTTGCCCGTCTGGCCGGACTTTATCCGGCAGGCGCACTGGCCGAAATTAAAAACGAAGATGGCTCCATGGCCAGGCTGCCCGAACTCGCACGACTGGCGAAAAAATTTGATTTGAAAATCGTTTCCATTAAAGATTTGATTTCTTTCCTTTTTCAGACCGAAAGCCTTATTGAACGCGGAGAAGAAGTTAAACTGCCAACACAGTTCGGGAGTTTTAAAATTGTTCCTTTCCGTCAGAAATCCAATGGTGCAGAACATGTGGCCCTGATAAAAGGAGAATGGGCGGTAAATGAGCCGGTATTGGTCAGGGTACATTCGTCGTGCATGACGGGCGATATTTTTGGTTCACTCCGCTGTGAGTGTGGCGACCAGCTGCATAAATCTATGGAAATCATAGAAAAAGAAGGGAAAGGCGTTGTTGTATATATGCTTCAGGAGGGACGTGGAATTGGCCTGCTGAATAAAATTGCCGCATACAAGCTTCAGGATCAGGGACTCGATACGATTGATGCCAATCTGCATCTGGGATTTAAAGCCGATGAGCGAGACTACGGGGTAGGAGCTCAGATTTTACGAACCCTGGGGGTTACCAAAATGAAACTCCTGACCAACAACCCGGTCAAACGCGTAGGGCTGGAAGGCTTTGGCCTCGAAGTAGTTGAAATACTCCCCATTGAAATTGAACCCAACAAACACAATCAAAAGTACCTGAAAACGAAACGCGATCGGATGGGACACCATCTGAAAAATTTCAATTACGATATTTAAGGATTTTTACTTCCAGATTCTCCGTTCATTCAGGGCAGCCCGGTACCTTGCAGCATGCCGGTTATGTTCGGCCAGAGTTCGGGAAAAATTGTGGTACCCCGAAAAATCCTCACGTGCAACCATATACAGAAAATTATGCTCTTCGTAATCCAGCACGGCTTCGATAGCCGAAACTTCGGGGAAGTTGATGGGGCCGGGCGGCAAACCGGCATTTCGGTATGTATTGTATGGCGAATCAATTTCAAGGTGCACATTCAGAACACGGCGTAACGAAAAATCGCCAACGGCAAATTTCACGGTAGGGTCGGCCTGAAGTAGCATTCCTCGTTTTAAACGGTTGATGTATAAACCAGCCACACGGTTCAATTCATCCGACTTAACGGTTTCTTCCTGAACAATGGAGGCGAGTGTTGTGACTTCAACAGGTGTCAGCCCGATGGCTTTAGCTTTTTGCCGGCGGGTTTCGTTCCAGAAACGGTCGTACTCCCGCTTCATGCGTGCGGCAAACTCGTCGGCCGAGGTAGTCCAGTAAAATTCGTAGGTGTTGGGAATGAACATCGACTTGAAGGTTTCAAGAGTAAACCCGAATTCTTCGATTTTTTTTTTATCGTGGAAAAGTTGCAGGATGGAAAGCGAATCGGCCTGAATGTAGCGACTTACCTTTCCGGCCAGATCTTCCTTGAAACGTGCGTTGTTGAAAGTAACATCCAGCGGCTCCTGTTCGCCGGCGCGCAACTTGTTTACAATCTGGTTGGTGTTCATCCCCTTTTTAAAAAGAAATCGTCCGGGTTTTATCAGGTCCGGGTAGTTTTTCTTTTTCGATACCCAACGGAATGCCTTGTAGTTGAGCAGAATATCGTTCGTTTGCAATGTGTCGAGCACCTGGTTAAACGTGGCGCCATCAGGAATAATAAACGCTTTTTCGGTTTTTACATTTTCATTGAAAACGTACATATAAAGCTGGTAGCCCCGCAATCCGGCAATAATAAATGCGATAGCAAAAAATACAATGATAAATTTTCCCACCCGGGGGAATAACATGAGTTTGCTTTTTTTGTCAATGGTCATTTATTTATTTTTTGATCCAAAGATAAAACAATTTTACCTTTTGATATTTCTGTTCTACCTCTGCTGTCACTTTCCCTGCAAAATCATTAAATTCGCAAATTGAATCTAAAAGTGAGAAACCATGCAATATGTAAATCTTTCAGAAGACATTTATTTTTTGGGACACAACGACAGGCGTACCCATTTGTTTGAAAACATCTGGCCCATTCCACACGGGATTTCATACAATTCGTACCTAATTGTTGATGAGAAAATTGCCCTGATTGATACTGTAGAACGCTCGTTTATCGACGAATACCTCGAGAGCATTGAAGAACTGATTGGCGACCGCCAAATAGATTACCTGGTGATTAACCACATGGAACCCGACCACTCGGGAGCGTTGAAGGCCATTGTTCAGAAATACCCGGAAATTACACTGGTGGGGAATAAAAAAACCTTTGCTTTTGTGGAGAGTTTTTACATGGAGCCTGAAAATGTTCATCTGGTGCACGACGGTTCGGTTTTAGAACTTGGAAAACACCGGCTGCAGTTTCAGACGATTCCAATGGTACACTGGCCCGAAACTATGGTGACTTACGAAGAAACCAACAAAATCCTTTTCTCGGGCGATGCATTTGGCAGTTACGGCACACTTGACGGCGGTATTTTCGACGACGAAATTAACCTCGATTTTTACGAAGTGGAAGTGATGCGTTACTTCACCAACATTGTGGGAAAATATTGTCCGCACACCCAACGTGCTATTAAAAAACTGGCGCCGCTCGACATAAAAATGATTGCCGCCACTCACGGACTAATCTGGCGCACCGACCTCGACTGGGTGCTCACCCGGTACAACAAATGGAGTTCGTATGATTTGGACAAAGGTGTGGTTATCGTTTACGGTTCAATGTATGGCCACACCCAGAAAATGGCCGAAGTGATTGCCCGCCGGCTGGCAGAGCGTGGAATTAAAAACATCCGGGTTTACGATGCATCCAAAACACATGCATCTTATATCATTAACGACATATTCAAGTACAAGGGATTTATTGTGGGAAGTCCGGCCTACAACAATTCGCTGTTTCCCAATGTGGAAATTTTGCTTTCCACCATCGAACACATGGCGCCCAAAGACCACTACCTCGGAATTTTTGGCAACTACTCGTGGAACGGTGGCGGCGTGAAAAACCTGAAACTGTTTGCCGAAAAAATCAAATGGGAACTGGTTTACGATCCGGTGGAAGAACTTGGCGCTCTGAAAAAAGACAACAAGGAACTGTTGCTGAAACTGGCCGATGCCATGGCAGATAAGTTGCTGTGATTATCCTCGCGTAAAAACCGGTTTTCCCGGTTTTGACAACCTTGGATTGAAAACGTATCCTTCTGCATCGAAAGCCTGCAGATCGCCTGCATTTTCAATGTGGTTTTCCAGAATAAAGCGTGTCATCAGTCCGCGGGCTTTTTTGGCAAAAAACGAAATCATTTTGTACTCCCCGTTTTTCATGTCTTTGAAAGCGGGTGTTACAATTTCGGCATCGAGCTTTTTCGCATCGATGCTTTTGTAGTATTCATTAGATGCCAGGTTGACCAGAATTTTACTTCCCGATTCCCCGATGGCCTCCTGAATCGTTTTTGTGATTTTGTCGCCCCAGAAAGTGTACAAATTTTTGGCCCGGCCCACGCCAAACTTCGTTCCCATTTCCAAACGGTAGGGCTGCATCAGGTCGAGCGGTTTCAACACGCCGTACAATCCCGATAAAATCCGTAATTTTTGCTGCGCAAGTTTCAGTTTTTCCTCGGAAAGGGTAGGAGCGTCCAACCCGGTGTAAACGTCGCCGTTGAAAGCCAGTACAGCCTGTTTGGCATTTCCGGGTGTGAACGGAAGATGCCAGGTTTGGAAGCGTTCAAAGTTAAGGTTTCCCAAATCGGCCGAAACATTCATCAAATTCGACAACTTTTTGGCACTCATTTTCCGGAGTTTGGCAACCAGTTTTTCCGATTCGTCCAAAAATTTGGGAATCGTATATTCCGATATTGTCGGTTTTGTTTCAAAATCCAGCGACTTGGCCGGTGATATTACTATTAACATACTTTTTCAGTTTTTTGAAGTAAACAGGTTTATTGCCCAAATGTTTAAATGAATCTGGTTAGTTTTGGCTTTTTATCGCATTCAGCGCCTGTTGAATGGCAGTTCTGTCCTGCGCCGAAATCCCTTCTGTTTTTAAGGTTTGTTCGTAAAGTGTTTGCACTTCATTGGTTCTGCCATCCCGCATATAAATGTCAGCCAAAAAACTCACAGCGTTCAGGTAGAGCGGATGATCGGCAATCAGCTTTTTCAGTGTTTTTTCCGCTTCGGATTTCTTATTGTTTTCCAGTTGGTAGTAGGCCAGCGTGTACGCATATTTAGGCTCTTCGGGACGTGCTTCAGCAGCAATTTCAGCATATTTTACGGCTTCATCCATAGTGCGTTGCGAAACAATAACGCTCAGATTATAGGCTGCAACAGCTTGTTCTGGGTTGGCACTGAGTGCAGTAAGTAGCGCTTTTTCAGCCTCCTGTAATTTCCCCTGTTCTGCCAGCAAAAGCCCGAGGTTTAAGCTGGCTGCCTCATTATCAGGGTCGATTTCCAATGCTTTTTTCAGGTTTTCTTCGGCTTTGGCCTGATTGCCGATATAGGAATAAAGTACGCTGCTGTTGATAAACGGCATCAACGATTCCGGGTACAACCGGGCAGCTGTTTCGTAGGCATTTAGCGCGTCGTTGGCGTTGCCCTGATTCTGGTGATAAATGCCAAGGTTGTAGTGCGAACTCCAATCGTCGGGGCGGGCCACCATCGAATTTATGTATTCGTAGGTAGCATTGGAAACTACTTGTTTTTCTGCAGCTGAAAACCGGTCTTCTCCAAAACCAGCCAGGGATGCGGCAGCCGAAATCCGCACCAGCCGGATTTCATCCGCGGCTGCGGTTACCAGTGCACTTTTTGTTTGGTCAGACAGATTGCCGTTCATTGAAGTGGCTGCTGCTGCGCGGGCCAAAGGCGAGGGATTGTTTTTAGCAGCATCCAGCAGGGTTTCCCACTTTTTATCATCCGGGCAGTTGGCAAGCATCCGGATAAACGAGGTAACCACCACTTCGTTGTATTTGTTTTCCTGAATGATTTCCAGCATCTCATCGAGGCGGTTCCAGTTTTCTTCCCGTGCTTCTTTAATCAGTTGTGCCCAGTAAAGGGTCTCTTCCTGGTAATCGCCGTTGGGGCGCATCTTTACAATTTCATTTGCCCATTCGGGCGTTTTATCATCGTGGCACTGATTGCAGGCGTTGGGTGAGCCAAATTTTATCGTCGCCTCGGGCATGGGAGGCCGGAACGAATGGTCGCTGCGAATGAAATGTCCCACAAATTCGCGGCTGGGTGCGTGGCAGTTGACGCAGGTTGAACCGGGACTGTCGGGTTGGTGCATGGTGTGCGCAATCAGTCCGCCATCTTGTTTATCCTGATGACAGGAAAGGCATGCCTGATTGGGATTGTCTGCAAACCGGTTTCTTCCACTGGAAGTGTGACAGGTTACACAATGCATGTCGCTTTTCTGAATACACGGATTCATTTTCCAGCCGGTCATGGTGTAATTTTCGCCCAGGTCGCGGCCATCGGGATAAAAATCAGGGTCTTCGAGCGTGGCTAAAGTGAAATGGTCGAAATAAGGTTCCGGTGGTACATAATTTTTTGTAATCGCGCTGCCTTTGGCATGACACACCGCGCACGACGAGTTGTGTTCCTCTGGCGTGAAGGTGCTGGTAATAATGATTTTTAAATCGTCAGGCACTTCGCCTTTTTTCTCTGCTTCCAGACACACCCGTACATGCTCCGCACTCGGCCCGTGACACGTTTCGCAATTGATGCCGGCCTCTTTCCAGGTGGTGTGGTACGTATCGGTTTCCAAATCGTAATTGGACGACACCTGGCTGACGTGGCAATTGTAACATGCGGTATTAAAGGCATACATCCGGTCGCGCCAGGGCAGCGCTTCATCTTCATCGCCGGCATCGCCAAAATGCCGCACTGCCGACTCGGGATAGTTGAACCAGGTTTGGCGGTTCATGTCGTATGCCAGCGGAATGGTTTGCAGTTTGCCCTTTTCCAGCGGAGCCAGAAATGTAAAAACATTGCGGCCGCCCAGTGACCATTGAACCGTATATTTATTCAATAACTCTTCTCCTTCTTTTTCAAGCATCACCATTGCCGAATCTTCGTAAACAATTTCATAGAACCTGCCTTCAATTTTCATGGGGCCGCTTTCAGGCAATCCGTATTCTTTAACAAAACCGGCATGTACCGGTTGCATGGCTTTTCCATGCCATGATGGCGCCCACAATTCGTAAAACCGTTCGTGGCACTGGATGCAATTTTCAGAACCGGAAAATCCGTCGGTTGCCACCTGTTCGTTTTTGCGCTGAACACAGGAAATGGTTAATACAAAACAGAAAACCGCCGATAACCAGATGAATTTTTTGGCTGCCATGTTTTTTCCTTTTATCTTCACAAAGATTGAGATAATTTTACAAAGAATGAATTTAAGTTAGGGGCGAGTAACCTGACTTGCTTCAAAAAAATAAATGATTATTTTATGAAACTTGGAATTCTACGCGAAGGAAAAACGCCCCCCGACAACCGGGTGCCGCTCTCACCGGAACAGTGTGTGGAAGTGCAGCAAAAATTTAAAAATGTTCAGGTTGTTGTGCAAAACAGCAACGTCAGGTGTTTCAGTGATGAGGAGTATCATGAGAAAGGAATTCCGGTGCAGGAAGATGTGTCGGATTGCGATGTAATGCTGGGTGTGAAAGAAGTTCCAATAAATGAATTAAATGCCGGGAAAATATACTTTTTCTTTTCGCATACCATCAAAAAACAGGAATATAACCGGAAGTTGCTGCAAACGATTATTCAGAAAAAAATTCAGTTGGTAGATTACGAAGTGCTGACTGACAAAGAGGGTTTTCGAATCATCGGTTTTGGCCGGTTTGCCGGTTTGGTGGGCGCATACAACGGACTGAGGGCGCTTGGATTGCTCCGGAATATTTTCGATTTGAAACCGGCTCACCAGGGCGATGGTTTGGAGGAGATGCTCTACCAGTTGAATCTGGTGAATCTGCCTCCGGTGAAAATTGCCTTTACAGGCGACGGTCGTGTTGCCAACGGGGTGCTGGAAGTGCTCGAATTCATGAAAATCCAGCGGCTTTCACCTGAACAGTTTCTTGAAACTGAACAGCCGGAAAAACCGGTTTACACCCAGCTTTTACCGCAACATTATGCCCGGCGAAAAGACGGCAGCGCATTTGATTTACACCATTTTTTCCAAAATCCGGGAATGTATGAAAATGCCTTTTTGCCTTTTGCCCGTTCCACCGATTTGCTGATTGCAGCGGCTTACTGGGACCCCAAAGCGCCGGTGCTGTTTAAAGCCGAAGATATGAAACAACCGGATT